>ENA-UESD01000401-UESD01000401.1-human-gut-metagenome-genome-assembly--contig:-NODE-401-length-40616-cov-11.824465_pt1 | contig 40616 bp, 30 predicted proteins | sample MGYA00242985_ERZ507986 | MGnify/ENA primary metagenome ERZ507986 (study PRJEB26167, sample SAMN06115408) | human gut metagenome | host: Homo sapiens | place: China:Guangxi | collected 2016-04-06... | reverse complement strand
CCCGACATATAAATCTGCCAGGCTGCCGTACCATACGGAACATGTGACCAACTATCGTAATCCAACCCGTCTGCCTGGTCGAAATCATCGTAGAAAATAATTTCGTTTTCGGTCTCCGAGGGTATGGAATAATTCCAATAATTAGGATCGGCGACAAACGTATTGCAAGTTATCATGCCCGTACCGGAATCAATACCAAAATCGTATGGTAACCCATCATGAGTCCCTTGCCAAATATCACCTCCATTCCAATCATCAATTACCAATACATCATTGATCCAAATACGCCGTCTAATGCCTTTAGCATAGTTTCCACCCTTTCCATCGTATGGCGTAATCATTAACCGGATTTTTTTAAGATTATTGATAGTCGGATACCCTGCTTGGAAGATCGCTGTATAGAGCGGAAGCCAACCGTTATCATTCCCAAAATAAATTTTTGTCGGGTTGTTGACCATACCATAGGCTGTGTATGCATTTTTGTTGCCGTATGAGAACATAAGATAAGGCTCATTATTAGTATTTATCTTACCGCCGACAATAGACAAATCCCCTTGAGAAATATTCACGTTCGAAAATGTCCATTCGAAATAACCGTATTTATATTTATCAATAGAAAAAAGACGACCAGCCGCATTATTTATCGTGAGTGTTGCCGAACCCGTTTCGCTGTCAAGGCTCCAACCATCACCCCCACTCCAAACGGGAGATCCCCACACGGTGCTGAAAGTTTTCGGGCTCACCTCTGAAATCTCTGTTGAAGGAGAAAGTGTAACCGTAAGTGTCCTTGGCGCACAAGCAATTGATTTGGGCAATTTTACTTTAAATGTCTCATTATCGACGATTGTAATTACGGCTTCCCGGCGATTAGTCGAAACTTTCCACGGAATATTGGCATGGACTTTATATGTTTTTTCCGCTCCACCATAATAGAAACCCTCGGTAAAAGGGGCACCACCATCAGCAAACTCCAGATAATGCATTCCCACGGTTGTCGGATCACCAGTCAAGTCATAACATTGACCTGCAACAAAGTCATCAGACATGACAGTCGGATCCGAACTACAACTTGCAATCAATAAAAAAAACGGAATACCAAAACGTGTTTTCATAATCAATCAACCATTCGGTTAGTACTCGACAAAAAATATCTGCTCGGGACCATCTTCCAAACCCGCAGTAAATCAGATTATGTAAAACTTATTTAATGATAACATTACAAATTCCTGCTGGAGATACAGAAAAGGGTAAGGCTGTCAATCAGTCGATCCGAATCTTTTCGCTCAATCGAATATCCCGCGATGAAGCGCCGACCGAAATCGTGAAATCACCCGGTTCGACCACGAAATCATGGCGGTTCATATCGTAAAAAGCAAAGGCGTCCGGTGACAGACGAATCTCCACACTTTTCGTTTCACCGGGTTCGAGCCGCACCTTTTCATATCCCTTCAACTCTTTTTCAGGGCGAGGAACACTGGCCACCTCATCACCAACATAAAGTTGCGCCACCTCGGAACCAGCGAAACGACCAGTATTCGTCACCTCGAATGATACCACGACATTCCCGTCATCCAGTCGTTCCATCTTCAGATTCGCATAATCGAAAGTCGTATAGGAGAGTCCGTAGCCGAACGGGTACATCGGTTCGGTGCCCGCCCGATCGTATCCTCTGTATCCAACGAAAACGCCTTCGTCATAACTGACTCGTAGCGGGCTGTTGTAAACCTGAGCAACGTTCGCACGATAGCTGTCAAACGTCGGATTATCCTCCGCCCGACGCTCTACCGTAATCGGAAGACGCCCGCTGGGATTGATCCGACCGGTCAGGATCTCGGCAATCGCACGACCGCCTTCTTGTCCCGGATACCAGGCCATAAGCACGGCACGCGCCTTATCGACTATTGGTGTGAAATCAACCCCGCCGCCGGCATTGACCACCACAATCAGATTAGGATTGAGCATCGCCGCTTCGGCAATCTCCTTCAACTGCTGTTGCGGCAGCGAGAACGGACGATCGCAATTCTCGCCTTCGGTCGAAGAGTCGAAGCCGGCACAATAGATGACGGCATCAGCCGATTCGATCTCCTGCTGCGGTAAAATAGGCGAATGACAAGCGCTGCACATCCGGAGAGTCCCGGAATCCCAGGCATTGTAATATTCCAAACGCACCTTGTAGCTTTTGCCCGCCTCGACATCCACCGATGCGCGCTTCATTGTGATAAAATGGTCGTACCAATCGGCAATAATCTCCCGATCGTCGATATAAAGTCGGTAACCGTCATCACCGCTGATCTGAAAGACTGCCTGCCCCGTAACCGACGGAATGAACGTTCCCGTCCAACGTGCCGAGAACTGCGTAGCAGGCACACCCTCCATCGGAGCATTCTGCCAGAAAAAGTCGATTGCAGTGGCATCGACCGTTCCGACGGCGTTCCCTTCAAGTTTCGGATTGGCGAAAAATTCCCCTCGCAATCCGGGTTTGCCATCCGGCGTAAAGAAACACCCCCGAGCCGTTAAATCCACAGACAGTTCAGGTGCCAATACCTTCATGCGGATGCGCTTATCTGCATTGCGAATCCCCTCTGCCACAGATACGGTTTCAAAGGGCATAACAAATCCGCTGCCTCCGCCCGTAGGGATATTAGTCGCATTGGGCCCCATCACAACCACATTCCGTATCTTTCGAGAGAAAGGCAGCATATCGCCATCGTTTTTAAGCAATACTACGGCTTCGCGCGCCACGGCGAGCGCCGTTTCCGAAGAGACGGGATTTTTTTCGGGGATCGACCAATCCCGCTGCTCCCGATCGAAGAACCCGAAAGCTATGAGCGTCTGCACGATATGACGGCATTTTTCATCGATCGTCTCCTCCGTCACAGTTCCCGTCGCCAAGGCCGTACGCAATTTATCCGGATTCATGAACTGGCCCCACGACATCTCAAGGTCCAAACCGTTATTGGCTGCTCCGACAGTCGAATAGGTCGCAGTCCAGTCGGACATGTAGATACCCTTAAAATTCCACTTTTCCCGCAGTACGTCGATAATCAGTTCGCGGCTTTCGGTGGTATGTATGCTGTTAACCGGATTATAGCTCGACATCACAGCGCCGACTCGGGCTTTCTGTACAGCTTTGCGAAACGCCGGCAGGTAGATTTCGTGAAGCGTCCGCTCATCAATATCGGAAGAAACGTTATGACGGTTCCACTCCTGATTATTGCCGCAAAAATGCTTGATCGTCGCCATTACACCGGCCGCCTGCATACCTTCGATATACGCCACGGCCGTTTCGGACGTCAGAAAGGGATCCTCGCCATAATATTCGTAATTGCGTCCACAAAGCGGCGAGCGATAGATATTCACCCCGGGGCCAAGCATGATATGGACACCCCGTGCCCGGGCGTCCTGACCGAGTGAATGGCCGTAAGTCCGGGCCAATTCCCGGTTCCATGTCGCGGCAGCCGCGATACCGCATGGATACATCGTACTGTGAGTGTCGTTGCGAACCCCTTGGGGGCCATCGGCCATACGTATCTCCGGAATCCCCAACCGGGGAATGGGCCGAATAAAAAAACCGTTGTAGCCACCGATATAGGCAAGTTTTTCTTCGAGTGTCATTTGCGCAACCAACTCAAGGGCACGCTTTTCTATTTCGGGTGTAATCGTCTGCCCCATCGCTGCGCATGAGAGGACGAGGGACAATAAACTGAAAATTTTCCTTACAATCATATGAAACATTATTTAAGCGAAATACGAAGTGTCATGCCGGACTTCAGGATATGGATTTGCGGGTTCTTATCCTGCCGGCGAAGCGTGACGCGGAGCCTGTCGGACGCAACACGCTCGATTTCGAGGTCGAAATCGCTCCCGAAAGCCCGTATATGGCGCAAGGCCGCACGATCCCAAGCGGCCGGCAACGAAGGAGTCATCTCAAAAGATCTGAATCCCGTCGGACGAATGCCGAACAATCCTTCGGTAAAAATACGGCAGTAGAGGCCGCTCTCGGCAGAAAGCTGCCGCATCGAACCGGAGCCTTCGGGCCATGCCTCGATAAAATAGGGGACATGATCGCCCGTAAGGCGCCGAGCTGTAAACCGATGCAAAAAATCGCCCGCCTTATCGGCGCAGCCTGCCCGGAAAATACCCCGCAGGGCATAGAGCGTCGAGCGATCCCAGAAAACCGAATCGCCCTGTTCCGTCAGCAGGCCGTCCTCCGTATGGAGTTCGGGGCCGAGCAGCGCGGCAACCGTCCCCTCACGACGTTCGGAAAGACCGACGACGAGAGGCATGCAGATCCAGGCGCGCAGTTTATCGTTGATTTCCGAATAGCGGTAGGCATGATAACCGGCCACGTCACGGCCGAAAAACCGTTCGATGGCCGCGGCCAGCTCCCGGGCCTGACGCAAATAGGCGTTCGTCTGCGACGGTTTCACACCGATTTCCCGGCCCAGTGCAGCAGCCGACAACAGCGCGTCGTAATAGAGCGCAGAGGTGGCCAGATTGGTCCGGCCGACAGGGAAACGCCCTTCCAGTTCGTCGGAATCCGACGCCACGACTCCGTCGGCGGTCCGGTTGCGACGGCAATACTCCAGACACCATTCGACTAACGGCCACAACTCTTCAGCTTCGGTGCGGTCGGCACGCGCAAGGGCATAACGGGCTGCCCCGTTCGCACACATTGCAGCATCGCCGCGGTCTCCCGCCCCATTCCAGATATCCGTACCCTCGGCGATGATCGAACTGGGCAGAGGCCGATAGTCGGCATTCATGAAACGAGCGAAATGGCGGAATGTGTTGATGGCCGATTCATTGGCCGTCGCATAACCCAGAAAAGGAAAGAACGGAATCACGTATTCGCACTGGTCGTTGGTCCATACCGCCGCATAGAAAACCTCGCCGCCGGGAGCGTGCATATATCCGCCCCGCGTTCGGATGATGCTTTCGGCAGCCCGGAGTTTGGAAAAATGGAACGCCGTATTCAGCACCGAATCGGGCGTTTCGAGCACAAGGCTGTGTCCGATGTCCTCCCGTATGAACGCACGGCGCGCAGCCAGCTCCGCGGCGACGTCCGGACGTCGGGGATTTTCACCTTTGCGGTATGCCTGAAACACCGCATCGAAAGCCACCGAATCGCCGGGTGCGACCTCGAAACGTCCGCTGCCCGAAATATCGGCCCGCAGGACGTAACTGCCCTCCACGCCTTTCGCAGGATCGGTTTCGAACGTCTGCATATATTCCGGGATATAGATCGTACGCGTGCGGTTCGGGCTGCTGTTGCGCAGCACATAACGCTCGCTTGTCAACGGCAGGGTCCGGGAAGGAAAAATAGTCCGGGTCATCGTCACGGCAGGTTCGGAAGCATAGTCCGACACCAATCCCAGTTTCGACCGCCCTGTTCGCCACGTACTGCGCACCTCCATCACTCCATCGAACCGCACCTGCTCCACCGTTTCCGACTGCAGGGCGAAGCCGTCCACGCTCAGCAATGACGGTATGTCGGTCGCCATACGGAACACGAGGCTGGCATGCGTATCGTTCGGAACGGTACGCAGCAAGGGAAAGACCAGGGAACGCTCTTCGCGGAACGCTCCCCGCTCGTCGACACCCCACCGCAAAACGAGGGAAGTCGCCTCGCCGGTCATCTCCACACAGTCCTCATGCGGAAGATCGGATCCGGGCCGCCAAACGATATGACGCTGATCTGTTCCGATCTGCCAGCGCTGTCCGGATGCCGGCACGACGGCCAGAACAAGCAGACAACATGCTAAAAATCTACCATTCATCTTTTTTACTTTTTCAAATCGTCGATCCGTATATCGAACCGGTCGTAATCGGCCGTCCGCCAGGCATTCCGCGCCGTGATGCGCGACAGGGCGAACAACGGCGAAAAGGTCCGCACGCCAATCGTCCGTCCGTCGGGCCTGAACTCTAAAATCCGCAGCCAGCAGTCGCCGCCGTTGCCGAACCAGCCGCCGTCGCCGGCCTGCGAGTTGAACATCATCTGGGGAATCCGGCGCCCATCGGCCGCCCGGTCCACACGATAAGCCGAAGTCGTCCGGTAATCGATCCCGGCAACTCCGTCGGCACCGCCCTCCATGTCGATCTTCGGAGGAGTCCCCGTATGGCCGCAGAGCACCAGACAAATGTTCTTCGAAGGATAGACCAGTTTCTCCCAAACGGCCTGCGGCCAGTTTCGGGGCGTAAGTTTGTAGCCCTCGCCTTTTTTGCGACTGCCGTCCGTATCGAGAAACGAATGGGTCAGAACGATTACCCGGTGGTTGCGGTATTTTTCCGACTCGATCAGACCGCGCGCCCAGTCGAGCGCCTCGTCGCGGGGCGCGAATTCGAAAGCGATCACCAGCAGATCGCCCCACGCCGCATCATGGAATTCATAGGCGGCATTCTCCAGCGTATGAACATTTTCGTGATTGAGGCCGGCAGCGGCCAGATGCGCGACGATCTCGGTATTGCGTTCGGGATAGATGTACTGCGGCATCATCGAAAGACGATTTTCCGCCGCAACGTAGCCCACGTCGTGATTCCCCTGACAAACGATATAGGGAATCCGGCCGTCCAGCCGTTCCAAGGCTCGTGAAACGGCACTCCATTGCTGCCGCGACGTCTGGTCGCCGTTGTGGAAATGCACGGGATCGCCGCCTGTAAGCTGATCGTTCTGTTCCACCATGTCACCGGTGAACAGTGCGGCCCGAATTCGCAGCCGATCGATATTTTGAGCGACCCACGCCGTCATCAGTTCGAACAACGGCTGGTTGGCGGCGAATTTGATCTGGCTCTGCGGGTCGGGTATCAGAATCATGGAGAACGACCCCTCCTCTTCGAGTGTCGGCCGTACGGGAATTTGCGGCTCGCTGTGCCGCACTTGCGCAAAAAGCGTCAGTACCGCCGATCCTGCGATCAGCGACATCATCAATTTTTTCATTCGATGCGGATATTTCGGTTATCGTTTTGCCGGAAGCCGATGATTTTTCGGATAACTGAACGTATTGTCCAACAGCCATCGGCCTTTGTAAATCTTGAAATATTCGGGGCCCGTGTATACGGGAGTTCCGTCGATGGCGACCAACGCATTGGACCACCATTGTTCGGTCGGCCGCAGCACGATGGTCGGATAGCCGGAAGGGCCCGACGAGGCACTCTTCAAGTGTCGAAGCTCTTCGGCTACGACGACCTCGTCGAAGCGTTTGCGTTTCGGATCGAACTTATAGAGCCGTTCGGAAGTCGTCAGCCACAATTTACGCTCGCCGTAAGCCGGGAACAGATCGTGCGGGTCCGCGCCGCCGTCGGGCAGCGGAAGCGATTCGCAAAGCGTCAGGGCGGGAACTCCCTCCTTCAGCCCGTAAGCATAAGCATTGAGCGTCGTGTAAGCTGTTGCCCATAACACCTTGTTCTTCCGGTCCCAGACGACATTATGGCCCGACTTGAGCGGATAGACTGCGACGGCCTCGGTTGCCGGGAAACGGTCGTAGTCCACCCGGTAGATCTTGAGTTTGTCGCCAGCCGGCGTGTTACTGGTGCTGCAAGCCACAGCGATGTTACCGTCGGGCAATACTTCGGCCGAATGCGGAAATCCGCCGCCGCTGGCGGCATACCAGATCATCCGGTGGTCAGCGATGCGGATCAGTCCGATGCCGCCGTTCGAGACGACGAGAATACACAGCCCGCCGTAGACGGGCTTGATCTCCGTCGGGCAGTTGAACCAGTTCCGGTGTTCGGCAGGGAGTCCGGATTTCGAAACATCCCACGTCCATACGATCCGCTGCGTCGCAGCATCGGCGATCGCCACATAATGCCGGGCCTGCTCGGCCAGAACGATGTACCGCGTCTTTTTATCGGGTGCCGGCCGCCCGACTGCGGTTCCGACCGCAAACAGCAGGCTGACTGCAATTATAAAAATCGATTTATTCATTTTTTCAGTTTGGCTATTAATGATTCATGTCACTGCGGAACGGTATCGGTTCCGTTGAAAAAATAAGGGGCATAACGGTATCCTTCCTGATCGTACAACTCCTTCAGGCGAAACAGCCGACGGGAAAAATCGGGAAAATCACGTCGATCGCAACTCCACGCCACTTCGGCAAGCGCAGCCAAACGGGGCAACAGCATATGCTCGACCTGTCGGAAATCGACCATATATTCCCGCCATATATTTCCCTGCACGCCCAGTATGCACTGTCGCTGACCGCCGTCGAGACCTTCGTAAGGCGAAAATTCGTATGCCCGGCGTACGGTTACGTACGGAACGTCGTCGGGTCGTCCCGTGGCGACCGTTTCCCGTTCGACCCGTGCCGGATCATGCGTCTGATAGTAATCGAAATAGAAGTAATCGCAGGGAACCATGACGACCCGATTGCCGTGTCGCGCCGCCTCGATGCCGCCACGGGTCCCGCGCCACGACATGACGGTAGCGTCCTGCGATACGCCGCCTTCGAGAATCTCGTCCCAGCCGATCAGACGGCGGCCGCGGTCACGGAGCCATTCCTCGATCCGGCGGACCAGATAACTTTGCAGTTCGGCCTCGTTCCGCAGCCCCTCCCGACGGATACGTTCTTGACAGAACGGACACGATTTCCAGCGTTTGCGCGGCGATTCATCCCCGCCGATGTGAATATATTCCGACGGAAAGAGTTCGAGAACTTCGGTCAGCACATCCTTCAGGAATCCGAGCGTCGACTCTTTGCCGATGCACAGAACGTCCTCGCTCACGCCCCACGTCCGCATCACTTCATAAGGACCTCCGGTGCACCCGAGCCAGGGATAAGCCGCCAATGCCGCCACGGCATGACCGGGCATCTCGATTTCGGGAATCACCATAATACCCCGTTCGGCCGCATAGGCCACGACTTCGCGGATCTCGTCCTGCGTATAGTAGCCGCCGTACGGTTCGTCCGTATACTCGGAAGAGGTCCGATGGTCGCCGACAACCGTCCCGCGGCGTACGGACCCGGTTTGGGTCAGAGCCGGGTAACGGCGAATCTCGATCCGCCAACCCTGATCGTCAGTCAAATGCCAATGAAAGACATTGAGTTTGTGCAGGGCAAGGATGTCGATAAACCGCTTGACCTCGCCAATGGGTGAAAAATGGCGGCAGACGTCGAGCATGGCTCCGCGATAGGCGAAAAACGGTTTGTCGTGAATCCGTACAACGGGAATCGTTCCTCGGTTTTCGAACGCCAGTTGCCGCAAACTTTGCAGTCCGTACAGGACAGCGCTTACGGAACCGCCCCGCAGTTCGATACCCCGACGGGTAACATCAAGCACGTATTCCTCCCTGGCCAGCGAAGAATCGCCCGCAAGCGACAACGCAGGGGCCGCAGCATGGGATTCGAGAGCGAGTTTTCCTCCGAGAATCGGAGCTGCCATTTCCGAAAAAAGCCGGGCGGCCCCGAGCAAAGAGTCGGGGGCCGATACAACGGCTCCGGCTTTCAGCCGAAATGCGCCGACACCCCGTTCGACGGAGAGCGGACATGGAACAATGTCGAATGTTCCCGGCCGACCGACGACCGGATACAGACAACAAATGCCAATAAGTGTAATAAATCTTTTTATCAGAGTCATTCGTTCGATATTTGATTATTCCTCGGAAAGTTTAGTCACCCGCACATAGTCCACTTCCATTTCGACCGGCAATTTGGCATCCTCGATTTCTCCGGCCCAACCGCCGAGTGCAAGATTGAGAATCAAATAATAACGAGTCTTAAACGGCCACTGCATCTTTTGCCGTTCATCCGGGAGATGCAGGTTCATATGGCGAAACGTTTCTACGTCGTCGATATAAAACACCAGAGCGTCGTCGGAAATCTCGACCGCATAGCGATGAAACGCCTTGATGTCGATCTTGGGAGTCTGCTGATCGCCGGACGGTCCCGCAGCAGTATGATGATGGATAAAGTGGCTGTGCACGGTCTGATAAACGAAATCATCGCAATTCAGATGTTCCATAATATCAATCTCCCCACAGGCGGGCCACCCCGGATATATCGGTTTTTCCGGCATCAGCCAAATGGCGGGCCAGGCTCCTGGCGCCAGTCGGCCGAACCGTGCTCCGACTTCGATCCGATGTCCCGGACCAAAAGCGATCTTACCCAAACTCCATATACCGCCGCATCTGTAAATCCCGTCTTTCTTCCGTGCCCGCAGGATCAGTTTCCCCTTCTTGACACTGGCTTCCCTGACACTCCCTGACATATGTTTCTGCCAGACAGGCGCACCGGCTGGAATAAAACTCCAGTATTCAGAATCAGGGATGCGCGACTTTTGATCGAAATCTTCCGAAAAGACAACGATTTCATGCCGTTCCGCAGACCTCTCTTTCAACGAAGTACAAGCCGGTGTTCCGGCCTGTACTTCCGTCGAAAGTAAAGAAAGCGAATATGCAAGCGCCCCGAAAAACAGTTGAGTTTTCATCCGCATCAGTTGCCGAGTCTGGTTACACGAACCCAATCGACCTCCATAAACGACGGGATATCTGCATCCTGAACCTCACTACGCCCGGCCGCACCTATCGAGAGTATCAGATAATACTGCCCTCGGAAAGGCCACTGCATCAACTCCGACTCGTTCGGAAAATGCTGATTCGCATAACGCATCGTCTCCTTGTCATTCGTGTAGAACACGATCTCTTCATCGGTCAAATCCGCCGAATAGACATTGAACGTTCCCTTGTTGTAATCTGCATAAGCAGCTTTCCCGGACGGTGTTTCCTGATAAATATCAATATAATGGGAATGGAGCGTCTGCTGAACGTAATCGTTCAGATAGCTGTGTTCCATAATATCGATCTCTCCGCCATGAGGCCATCCCGGGTAGATCTGGTACATAGGCTCCGGCATTAGCCAGATTGCCTGACCTATGCTGCCTGCATCTTCGACAAAACGAGCACAAACCTCGATCCGACAGTTGTTGAACCATTTCTTGCCCTGAGTCTTGATACCGCCCGAAACGACCTTGCCGTCTTTCTTCTCGATGGTAAGAATCAGCTTGCCATCCTTGACATAAGCCTGATCCGGACTGCCCGACATATAAATCTGCCAGGCTGCCGTACCATACGGAACATGTGACCAACTATCGTAATCCAACCCGTCTGCCTGATCGAAATCATCGTAGAAAATAATTTCATTCTCAGCTTCGGGCCATTTGGCGACATAAGCCGAAAGATATACGGTGTAATTCTCGGAACGCCCCTCTTTGGAGACAGCGAACTCCTGACTTTCGGGCCATTCGCCCACAAGCGACTTGGGATCGGGTGCGATAGTGGCCCCTTCGGCCAGCCGGTAATCCACTCCGCTTATCTGTCCGCCGTACTGAATCTCCCCGATACGAGCCGTATGGTCGTCCGGATCGATGTCGGCATGATAATTCAACTCACCGATCGTCAGAACAAACGATTTCAGCAGTGCATCATCCGCCGGCTCTCCGGAACTGTCCGAAGAACAAGCTGCCGTCAGAACAGACAATGCACCGAGCAATAAAGCATTTATTTTCATATTCATTCTAATTCTTAGGTTCATCAATCATCCCAATCGAAATACTCATAGGGAATCGCATACTCCCACCAATCATAGGTCACAGTTCCGGACGAGCATCCGAGGAATACGGAATATTTACTGCCGAACTTAATCTTGCTCGATCCTCCGTCCGACCCGTCGGCGGCATAGGAATTGAACGCCACTCCGTCGAGCAACCATTCGTAACGTGTGTATCCGTCAACAGTTTCCGACATCCGTAATCCGATTTCATGAGGCGCGGAAGGATCGAATGCAATATTTTTGTGCACGGCTGTACTATTGGCGTTACGCACCGATATATCCGTAGTTTTCTTTCCGGCATTCAGATGCCAGCGGATTTCAAAATCGCCGTTGCAGAAATAAAGCGTCGACACTGCCGTCGCATCCCATTTCTTGATACGAATCTTGTAATTTCCCGTACGGAACTCATAGCGCAGCAATCGACCCGGCGAGAAAGTAACGTCGCCGTCGGCAAATGAAGCAGTTCCCTGATTCACCGACCATTTGGTCTGTTCCCCGCTGTTGAACTCGTAATGTTCCGGAACGGGATCGTTCGCCTGGCGGAGAACAATGCGCTTTTCGACCTGCGTTACGCCTTCCGCCTTGATTGTCCGGAGGATAATCGTCGCATTGCGGATCGAGGTGTTCGGATTTTCACCGATCGTAATAACCAGTTTATCCGAGCCTTCGAACGAGGTTTTCTCAAACGAGAACCACTCCTGCTGTTCGTCTTCACGTGAAACAGTCCATGAAGCATTGGAAACAACATCAAGACTATATGTTTTCGCCGTATAATCGGTTTTAATTAATGTTTCCGCCGGATCAAGTTGTACGCCGACTTGTGCTACGGTTACCACATGTACCGTTTCGCCGTGGCGGTCGCAAATCACAAGATCAGCGTACCGCCGTTCGCCCTTATTTTCACCGGCAGAGAAGGCGATCTCACCATCGCCTGAGCCAGCCAAATCCGACGAAACATTCAGCCACGAGGCATTCTCGCCAAGACGCACACTCCAATCCTGATTCGACCGGATCTTAAAACTACCCGAACTGCCGGTCTGAAGCAATTCGACGTTATCGGCATCTTCCAGATCGAGATAAGCGATTCCTTTCTGTCGAACCTGAATCCATTTACCGATCCAATAATCGCTTCGGATAATCAGCGTATCGATCCGGTCGTCGAGGGCCGAATTGTCCGAATAGCAGACTTCGACATCGAAAATTTCACCGGATGTTCCTTCGGCGGGAGTAATCGTACACCAATCGTCGTGCAGTCCATAGACTCTCCACGGATCGGTCGATTTCACCTGCAATCGGATCGGACTGGGTGCGGTCGCTTCAAGGATGTAGGCATCCTCCGCCTTATAGCGCAAATCGACCCATTTCTGTGGTTCGTCGTCCTGACATGCCACTGCGAACAGCATTGTCAGCAAGGCCGGGAGCGCCGCGTAGACGCTCCGACCGTAAGATTTTCGAAATAGGAGTTTCATGCCAGATACATTTTAGAGAAGAGGCTTATACTCGAAGGATTCGATCGTCATCGTACCGGTGCCGGACTCGATGCCGAAAAGATAATTGAATCCGGCTTGCGTGCAGCCTTCCTGCCATACATCGCCGACATTGGTACTGTTGTCGAGTACCAGCACGTCATTGATCCAGACCTTTCTCGAAAGGGTCTTGTTCTGTTGGGTGCCGCTTCTTTCGGTCGGTTCGATCCGCAAACGGAGCGACCGGAGCTCCTTGACATCCGCGGGATACGAGCCCTCGATAAACTGCTTAGAGTCATTCCAAAGTCCGCCCCAACCGTTGTCAAAACCGAAACAAACCCTTTGTCCGTTAACCGTAACCTCACCTCCTGCCGACAACTGATGATCGTTATTGCCGAAACGCAGCATCAGATACACACTACCGGCCCAATTGTTGATCGAGAAATAACCCGATTCGAGATCTACTTCGGAAAATTTCCAGATAAACTCACCGTACTTGTACTCGCCCTTGCTCTTGACACGCGCATTGCCATCGGTTGCGGTCAGCGTATTGCCGTTCAATTGCCCGCTTTCAGGGATAACGGCCGTCTCCTGCGTAACGGTCATGGTCTGTGTCTCAAGCGGCGAATTTTCAACCGCCGCCTTCAGCACAACCGCGATCTTCTCATCCGCAAAAGCCCGGGCAAAAGGAAGTTTCACTGAGAACGACTCCCCGTCAATTTTCTCAACCTCGGCATATGTATTCTCCGAAGATACGATCCACTCGACATTGGCGTCTACATAGTAGGTTTTCGTGTCACCCGCATATCCGAAAAACAGCTCCGTTTCGGGGTTTTCCAACGGGCGGAACTCCATTCTCCATCCCTCTTGTACGACTTCGATAGTTTCGGTTTCGAGATCGGTCCTCACGGTCACCACCGCTGTGCGACGCAAACCGTCGCTGACAGAAGCCGTTACAGTTACCGTTATGGGATCGTCCGACGCAGTACCGGATGACTTGTCCAGCGTCAGCCATTTCTGGTCCGACTCGGCTGTCCAGTCGCGGTTGGAAACCACGGTAAAGGATGCGGAACCGCCATCTTTTGAAATTTCCTCCCGGGGTTGCAGCTCCGAAAGCGTCAGATTGCCCTGACCGGTCTGTCTGACCGTAATAACCGTCGGCTCGGCAATTCCGTCTGCCTCGATCGTAATAGCGGCCGTTCGGCTCTCATAAGTCGGGTTATCTTTCATTTTGATCGTAACCTCCTCGACCAGCGAACTTACGGCACTCAACGAAGGCGAAACCGAACACCACGGACGCTCGGCGAAACCCTCGCCGCAATCAACCGTAATTCGCCATGGAGTATTGGAACTGACATTGAAAGTAATGTTCTCGGGCAATGTCGGATCAGCGACATACGTATTTTGGGCGTCCGTAGCGAGTTTCGGCAGGATTTCGCCCTGCGTATCCACCGTATTTTCCTGGCAGGCGACGAACCCCGCCGCAGCTGCGATAACGGTCATTAACCGGAATGACTGCATGAATTTTCGAATTTTCATAATCGTAATAGGTTGTTTGATTTTTTCGTACTGTTTTGCTTGGGGTCCGTTACCAGCCCGTATTTTGCGGAGCGAGATTCGGATTTTTGTAGAGTTCCGACTGGGGGATCGGATAGAGATACATCCGGTCGGCCCATGTCCGTTGTTCGCAGACTTTCCGACGGAACGTATACTCGCTCCCCGTGCGGGTAATCTCCACGCCGTGGATGCGGCGCTGGGTCGCGTCGCCGATTTTCCAGCGGCGAACGTCCCAGAACCGGTGATCCTCGAAAGCGAACTCCACACGCCACTCGTTGCGGAGCGCGGCAATGAAGTCGGTCTTGCCAGTGACGGTAATATCGGGCATTCCGACATTGGCACGCACCTGATTGATCGCCCACCGGGCCGAATACAGATAGGTTTCATCCGTGTAGTCCGGGTCACCGAATGCCTCGATCATCGACTCGGCATAGGTCAGCAGCGTCTCGGCATAACGGTAAACGATCCAATGGTGCTTGTTGGAAACCGGCGTGTTGGGATTGAGATTCGTGGATTCCTGAATATATTTGCGCAGAAAATACCCCGTGGGCGAACCGCCCTCGGCAATCGACGCATAATCACTGCCGCCGACATAAGTTTCGATCATCGAGCCCTTAAACTGACTGCCGTTTGCGAGAATGGTCCGGGCGAAACGAAGATCCCGATTTGCATACGGAGTTTGAGCATTGAACTGCGGGTCGTCGCACTGCCAGCCGTTCACGCCCAAAGTCACCGGATAGCCGTTCTTCGTCTGGAAGGCATCGACCAATTCCTGCGTCGGGAAAGTCCCCGTGGCGGCAGTCGTTCGGCGGCCTTCGGTAAAGCGGATCGGGAAGTTGCGAAGTTCGAACGTGTTGTCATCGCTGTTCATACGCAGCAGGACGACCTCCGGCGAAGTGATGTTATTGCTTTTATCCGCCGGATCGAGAGAATAGAGACCCGTCTCGATCAGATCCAGCGCTGCCTTCGCCGAACGTTTCCAACGCTCGACATCCATCGAAGGATTGTGCAGCTCGCTCGCCGCATAGAGCAGTGCCTTGGATTTGAGTGCGAGTGCGAAGCCCCGGGTGATACGTCCCGTCTCGTTACCCGGCTCGCCGACATACGTATTGGGCAGGTTGCCGTCGGCGGCACATGCATCGCATTCGGCGACAATGAACCCGATCACTTCGTCGAACGACATCTTGCCGATCGTATTGGCCTCCTCGATGGTCAGCACCCGGGTCGGCATGGCAATGTCGCCATAACGCCGGGCCAGTTCGAAGAAATAGAACGCCCGCAGCATCCGAGCCTCGTAGGGGAAATAGCGGAGCTGCCTTTCCCAATTCGGATAACTCGGTCCGTACTCGAACCGGGAAAAGTCCACATCGGCGATCGAAGCGATGAATTCGTTCGCCGCACGGATGCCGTTATAGAGCGACCAGGCCGTATCGTGCGTTCTGAGCGCCGACCAGTTGCCGTTGTTGAAATCCTGCACGCCGCCCCCGGTATTGCCGAATTCGGCATCGTCCGAGGCGCAGTCGCGCATCGCCTCTTCGACCGCCCCGAAATCCTGGGGAATGTACGAATAGACGTTGGTGAGCATTTGCTTGGTATTGTCGAAATACTTATAGATATTGTCGTGCGTATTGAGTCCGTTCGTTTCGTCGAAGTCGAGGTAATTGCACGAAACGAAAACGGCAGCACTCAACAAGGTCGTTATGATTCGATATGTTTTCATCCTGTATACCGGTTAAAAATTGAACTTCACGCCTGCCCAGTACGACCGCACCGAAGGATACGCAGCCCCCAACTGTTCGGGATCAACGGTTTTCAGATTGTCCAGACTGAAGAGGTTCGTACCTTGCAGATAAATCTTCATATCCGCGAAGCGAAGAATCCGTTTGGGCAGCGTATAGGCAACGGTCAGGTTACGCAGTTTGATGAAGGAACCGTCCCGATACCAATACGAATTGTTCCGGTAGTTGTTCGCATTCGACAGGGTTGTCAGTCGCGGCATGGTCGCCTCCGAAGCACGTTCGGGCGACCACGGGATCTCGTGATCGAGCAGCGTTTGCGAAATGTTACCGTTGCCGATCAGCGGTTTGTAGAGCGGACAGTCGAGCAGATTGACCGTGCGCCCCGTCATGCCCTGAAAATCGGCAGACAGTTCGATCCCTTTGTAACCGGCATGGAACCCGAAGCCGAAATAGAAACGGGGAACACTCGATCCGTGCATCCGGACCATATCCAGATCGTCGATCCGGTTGTCGCCGTTCTGGTCACGGTATTTGAAATCGCCGGGACGCACCGTCGAGAAGGTCTGTACGGGACTTTCGTTGATCTCCATCTGGCTTTGGAAAATGCCGACGACCTCCAGTCCGTAACTTTGTCCCACCCGGTTGCCCCGGTGGTAGAGATAATCATAGGGCTGATACTCCTGACCGTCGGCGATCACCTCGCTGTCCAGATAGGAGGCGTTGGCGTAAACTCCGTAGGAGAAATCCTTGCGGCGGTCGTTCCAGGCAATCGAGGCGTCGAATCCCCGGTACTCATGCTCGCCGGCCGGTTGCAGCCCCACGCCGATGCCGATGATACCCGACACGGTGGCCCCGGAAGAGATCAGGATATGGCTGCGCCGCTCGAAAAATCCCTCAACGGAAGCCGTGAAACGATTACCGAACGAACGCAGATCGAGCCCCACGGTTACCCGGCGGGACTCCTCGGGGACAAGCCCTTCGGCCGCGAGATTCCCTTCTGCCAAACCGGAATAGGCCGCGACGTTGTTGGAAAAATAGTAACCGTGCGCATTCGTATTCCCGAACGACTGACGCCACAGTTCGTGCGACAGATTCCCGTCCCACCCCGAAATGCCGTAAGAAGCGGATAATTTGAGCAGATCGAGCTGCTTTGCGTTTCGCAGGAAGGGTTCTTCGGAAAGGACCCAGGCGGCGTTTACCGCCGGATAAAAGTGGAACGCATCGCCCTCGGGCAGATAGGCCGAACCCGAATAATTGCCGACGACATTCACCGTATAGCGATTGTCGAACGTGTAGCCGACTGTAGCGAGAACCGATTGCCGACGAACCGAGTTATTCCGACCGTTGGCCGTGTAGGCCTGCTGATCGTAAATCACGGCCGCCTGCACATGATGTTGGCTCCAACAACGGTCATAACCGATTTTAGCCTGCAAATCGGACCGCATGTATAACGAGTAGAAATTCTGACTGTGGCCGACAACTTCCGAATCCTTGCCGTAAACGGCCGGATGGGTGATCAGCGTTCCGTCCGTAGAAACGGAGGCCTGCGCATCCTTATAACGATAAGTCTTCGTCGCCTGATCGAACATGGAGCCGACATTGTCGAAAGCCACCGACACCTCTGCCGAGAGGCCGGGGGTCAGCGCATCAAGATTCTGCCGTAACGACAAATCCCCCAAAAGCATTCCGATGGTCTGCCGGTAATTGCCGCTGTCCATCAACAAAGCTACCGGATTATTGGCCCCGTAAATACTCGTACCGCCGTAAAGGCCGTCGTCATCGTATCGTATGGGAAAAGCAGCCGAAGGCGTGTTATAAAGGATGTTGTAAATATCTCCGTAATTGGCACGGTTTGTCTCAGCGATCTTGCCCATCACGTTCAGCCGCATCCGCGTCGAACGGGTTATGTCCACATCGATGTTGGCCCGAATGTTCAAGCGAACATCCGTCGGATCGGTTTTGTACCGGGATTCGTTTTCATTGCTGCGAAAAAAGCCCCGGTCGTGCATATAATCCACGGCCGTATAATAACGAAACTTGCGCGACCCTCCATCGAATGTAAGATTGAGGCGATGATTCGACGCTGTGGTGTTGTAGACTTCATTCCACCAATCAACATTCGGATAATACGACGGATATTTTCCGCTGCGGAACGCATTCAGTTCGTAGGCATTGTAACGAAGCGAAAGGCCGTCATTCGTAAGCGCCTCGTTGAGCGAACGGGCATAGGTAAAGGCATCGGCAAATTCCGGTGCGCGAAATTGCGTGCTGACGCCGTACTGATAGCCGACACCCACTTTCAGCTTGCCGGGCGTTCCCCGCCGCGTGGAGACCATCACGACCCCATTCGCACCGCGCACACCGTAGAGTGCAACCGCTGCGGCGTCCTTCAGCACGACGACCGATTCGATCTCCTGTACCGTAAGATTCTTAAGATCCCGCGGGAAACCATCGACAAGTACCAGCGGAGCCTGTCCGTGAATCGACAGCGAAGCGATGTTATCGGCCGTCGTGCCGACTCCCTGATAAACATTCAGTCCGGCGATTCGTCCGTAAAGGGCTTTGGCCGCATCAATCTGCGGCGCATTGTCCAGCACTTCGCGGCCCACTCCCGCCTGTGTCCAGGCGCTCCGATCCCGGTCGACACCGATCCCGTAGCCGAGACTTATGGTATCGGGAGCACCTACGACCGGAAAACCTTCGTTCTGCCGGGCGGAGGCAGATAACAGACACCCCGCAAACAGCAATATTATAATGGTATTTTTCATATTCTGTAATTATTTAGAGACCCCACATGCTACCAGCCCGGATTCTGGGTCATGCCATATCCCTTGTTTATCTCCGTAAGAGGGACAGGTGCCAGATACCATTTGGTATCCCAGGTGTTTCTCCATGTCCGGTCATCCAACACAAAGGGTTTGAAAGAGAAAGCCGTAGGGTTTTGAGAATTGTTTCCGGTCGATGTCAGCCCATAGAGCTGTTTACGGAAATCCGCTTCGCGGCCCCAGCGGATGAGATCGAACCAGCGAACCTCCTCGAACCCGAATTCGAGCGCCCGTTCGCGCAGCACAGCCTCCCGGAACTCGTCCTTCCCCATTTTCTCGTGGAGCGCAGACAATCCGACACGTTCTCGAACTTCATTGACACAATCATAGGCCGTTGTATTGGGCATGCCGACATACTCGTTGATCGCTTCGGCATAGCTCAGCAATACTTCCGACAGACGCAAATAAGGCCAATGTGCCGGTTGACCGTTGCGGTCATTGAAATCTCTCAAAATGAATTTCATCTGAAAGAATCCGCTGCTGGGGCTGACATAATTCAAATGGTTGGTATACAAAGGTGCCAATGTCCCGTCGTAATAGGTGTCACCCGGCACGACGCAGGTTTCATAAAGGCGCGGGTCTCTCGTAGGCGTGCCGTCCAATGCGAAAAACGGTTGTTTCGAAGGACGCTCCCAGTCGAAATCTTCCGGGAACTCCGCACCGTCGGCCCAAGGGAACATATTGACGTAATTGAGCGTCGGGCCGGAGCGTACGCGCTCTTTATAAAAATCCGCATGAATCGAATTGTCATATCCCCGACGGGTCGAAATAAGAATTTCCGGACTGCTGCGTTCGAAATATCCGGATCGGTATGCTTGTCGACGATCTTCAGGCTTCTCCGTTACGGGTCGGACCAATTCATATTGCCTGTTTTTATCCAACTCGTCGAGAAAAGCCTTGCCCGCTTCAACTGCCTTGCCCCAACGTTCCCGATCGTAATTCCCGTAACAAGAATATGCATCGGCTTTGGCATGGTACGGCGTCGCCGAATTGAAAGTCGGGGACGCGGCGAACAACAATACCCTTAACTTGAGAGCCATAGCCCCAGCCTTCGTCATACGGCCTGCATCCGTATCAGATGCTTTCCACTCCAAAGCTGGAGCCGCCTCATCGAGCAGCTGCACGATATAATCAACCGTTTCCGCGAAAGTATTGCGCGGATAATGCATCTCTTCATTGGCCGCAACCGAATGTTTTAACAATGGCACGCCGCCCATATAACGCAACATTTCGGCATAAGCAAGCGCAATGATCATCTTCGCCTCGGCCACGCGTTCCCTGCGGGCCGAGGAGGTAATATCCGGAATCCGGTCCGCATTCTCGATATAGATCCATGCATAACGGATCGCGTTGTATTCCGGTTCCGAACCGAAGCGATAGGCTTCGCGTCCTTGAAGATCGCTCGTGCCGATATTGGAACTCAACGCACCGTTATAATAAAGGTTGACCGGACCATCACTCATATTGTTGCGAAAACTGTAATGAAGATCCGTAATAGCTTCAAGAATATTCACCCCTAATTTGTCATAAGGACGATCTCCTGTCGGCAAACCATAAGGCAAATAAGTATACGCTTTGGTTAGGACTCGGTCTGCATTGACCGCCGAACTGAACATTTCGTCGAGTGTAGCTCCCGAACTTTCGGGATGGTCGCCGAGAAAATCATCTCCGAAACGGATATCCGAACACGACGCTAACAACAGGCAGACTACCGCTGCCCATATGTGGATTTGTTTCATAATCAGAAAGATTTAAAAGGTGACATTCAGACCGACACTATACACTTTGACCAGCGGATAAGCTCCATTATTGTTAGTCAGGGATTCCGGATCGATGAAATCAAGTGGAGTGAATGTCAACAGGTTGTATCCAGTCAACGAAATGCCCAGTTTTTTGATTCCTACCGAAGCGAGGCGTTTGCTGTTCGAGAACGTATAACCGACCGACAATGTTTTCAGACGCAGATAGCGGGCATTGCGTAGCCAAAGCGTAGAAGCGGAAGAATTCCAAACCTCCGATTTTTCAGCAGCACGCGGTAACGTTCCGGTCTGATGCTCGGGTGTCCAGCAATCATCATAAAAATATTGGAGTAACCCGCGGCCACCCGCATTCGTATAGGGAATACGGTACTCGATCTCCATCATCTTGTTGACATGCGTCGCTCCCGTCCACTGCATTGAGAAGTTAAGCCCTTTCCAATTGAATCCGGCATTCAGACCGAAAACGTATTCGGGTCGGGTCGAGTAGCCGGTCACCATCGTATCGTCACTGTCCACAATCCCGTCGCCATTCAGATCGGCATACATGGCATCGCCGGGTGCAACAGCGACATAAGGCTGTGGCAAGGAAGAATCGAGAACCATGTTTCCTTTGGAATCAACCGTAAAGTCGCTATTCTGATACAGCCTTTCGAATTTGTAAAGTCCCGTATAGCGTCCGGTCGGACCGCCGGTCTGATGCTGATAAGCGAACTGGCTCTTCACCTCGTCCATGTACAGAATCTTGTTCCGGGCGAACGACACGTTGGCATTGACGTAATAGTTGAATCCGCGCCGTGTCGTTTCCTTCCACCCCAAGGCGATTTCGTAACCGTGATTGTCCACTTCGCCGATATTCAGCGCGGGCAGACCCGCCGCAATAATGCCAGGGGTTGAGTTAGGCGACAGGAGAATGCCCGTACGGTGTTCAAAGAAATAATCGAAATTCAGGGAAAGCCGATCCGAGAAGAAGTTTGCGTCGATACCGTAGTTCTGCTTGTCGGCCGTTTCCCATGTTACATCGGTATTGCCCAACGTACCTTCCCCGTAAGCTTCCAAACTGTTCGGGTTGTTAATTCCAAAGCTGTAAGAGCCGTTTTGTGACCAAACGCTCGGCATATACATAAAACGCGCCCCACTCAGATCGTTACCTACACGTCCCCAGGATGCACGGAATTTGAGATAGCTGATCGCATTTTGATGACGCATAAATCCCTCTTCGCTCAAAACCCAGCCTACTGATGCCGACGGAAAAGCTCCGTAACGTGTTTTCCCGGGCGCGAAATTCTCCGATCCGTTGTACCCGATATTCACATCGACGAGGTATTTGTTCCGATAGCCGTAGGTCACCCGGCCGACATACCCCACATAACTGCGCGGGATATACTGAAACGTACCGCCGCCCGCCACAGGATAGTAGTCACGCGACTGATTGTAGAGAAACATGGCCGACACCTTGTGGTCGCCGCTCACACCGAACGAACGCGAATAATTGATTTTGGCTTCGATATACCAGTTCCGATCACGCCCATAATCGTTTTCCGAATAATTCAGCGGTTGATCTTTGCTATAATCGGGTGCAGCCTCCGAGGCCGGAATGTAAACGATGGTCTTATCGTAATCCGGATCAGTCTGTGGTTTGGTCGGATCTTCAAGATACGATTTATAATAAGCCCTCTGATATTCCTGCCGCCATCCATTGGCAGTACGGCTTTTCGTTAGATTAAAACGATTGTCGTAAGCGCCTTTGATCGAAACCGACAGGCCTTTTGTCAGAAAATCAAAATTTTGTACGATCTCCGCATCACAATTAAGCGTAGTACGGTAGATCTGCTCATACCCGTAGCCGAAAAAAGTGCTGTATCCGTCGCGCAGTTCGATTGTAGACGGAATGAACCCGTCCGGGATCAACGTTCTTTTACCGTTGACAAAGCCCGGACTGGACATCGGCACGGCCCAAATCGTTGCATAGACCCATTCGTTGCCATCGGCGACCGTCAGCGGATTCTGACTCTTGCCCACATTGCCGCCGATGCCGATTTTCAAGGCAGTCGTCCGCGTCAGATCGAAATCCACGTTCGCCCGATAATTATAGCGGTTGTAGCTGTAATTATTGTCGTAATCGAGGTATTTCGTCTGTTTCAACACGCCGTTCTGATAGAGATAACCGAGCGAAACGAAATAACGCACGTTCTGACCGCCACCCGAAATGTTGATATTATTTTTCGTTTGCAGAAAAACACTGTTGAACATCTTATCCTTCCACCGGACGTTCGGATACATAATCGGATCGGAACCAGTACGATAAGCCTCGATGGCCTCCCGGCTGAAATACTGTGTTTTGTCAGTCACGCCGTCGTTCTGTTGTTTGATATTCCAGAAGCGGGCATACTCATAGCTGCCAGTCTGCTGGACATAGGAAAGCGGCTGCTGTACACCTGTAATCGAACTGACGGAGATTGAGGGGCGACCTTCCTGTCCGCGTTTGGTCGTGATGAGAATAACGCCGTTGGCACCACGAACACCGAAAACCGCTGTCGAGGCAGCGTCTTTCAGAATCGAGAAATTCTCTATTTCATTCGGGTCGATCTGCGAAAATTCGCGTTCCACGCCGTCGACCAACACCAGAGGAGCCGCATAATTGCTGTTCAACGAACCAACACCGCGGATATAGATCGTTGCAGCGTCGTTACCCGGCTGTCCGGAGGTCTGTACGGTCGCCACGCCGGGAACCGAACCGGCCAATACATTGGTAATGCTTGCAACGGGTGCCTTGACCAGTTCCTTGGTATCGACGGTCGCTAAAGCTCCGGTAATCGACGCCTTGGTCTGCGCGCCGTAGCCGATGATAACCACATCGTCGAGCCGCGCGGCATCCTCTTCCAGTGTAACATCGAGCTGCGTACGGGTCGAAACGGCAGACTCAACTGTCTTATAAGACAGATAAGAGAAGGTCAGAATAGCTTCGGCGCTTTTTACGTCGATGGAGTAGAGACCGTTGGCATCGGTGGCAGTTCCGTTCGTCGTTCCCTTCTCGACGACGGAGACACCAATCAATACATTGCCGCCGGCATCCCTGACCGTTCCCCGAACGGTAATCTTACGGGAAGGCGTATCGGCCGGAGACGTCTTCGCAGCCTCTTTCCGCGTATACAGGACGACCTGCCGTTCGGAAATCCCGAATTCGGTCTTCTCATCCAGGATTCGGCGAAGTATTGTTTCCAGCGAGGCGTTACGAACATCGAGGCTTATTTTCCGTTCAAGATCCATCGTCTTGTCCTTGTACAGAAAAATATAACCTTCGTCCGTTTCGATTTGGTTGAGCACCTCTTTCAGCGGTTTGTCTTTCACACGCAGGGAGATACTCGTATTCTGAGCCAGAAGAGCGCTGCCTGCCCACAAACAGAAGGACAGACAAAGCAAACATCCCTTTTTCAGAACATGAGTTCGTAGATTTTGATTCATACAGGTTTGATTTTCAGATATAACACTATCGGAATTCGCAAAGAACGGAACGGTTCCCGCGAATAGTTCAGGATGGTTTTCGTATCGTCATAGGCAGTAGTTTAAGTCGGTAAATATCATGCGCATGTATCATTGTCGAATCGTGATGTCGATTTCCCGTTCGCCGGAGCGCATATAGGAAATGGGAGCCAACAGTTTAAGATGGTTCAAAGCGCTTTCGAGTCCGGTTCTGAGTTCCAGTTTGCCGCTGATCATAATCTCTTCCGTCAGGTGCGAATCGCAATTGATCCGAACTCCGTAAAAATGCTGCAACTGCATAAACACCTGTTCCAGAGGCGCGCTTTTGAATTGGAGGAAGCCTTCGGTCCAGGAAACAAAATTATTGGTATCCACCAAGCGTATCTGCCGTTCCCCGGTGCGGGCGTCGTAGGTGAACATCTCCTCGGGTCGAATGCGGCTGCTCTCTCCCTGTTCGAGAGCGGTGACATCCACCGAACCCGACACCAGCACGACAGACTGTTTTTCATCGTAGGCATTGACGTTGAATCGGGTACCCAAAACCCGGACCTCCATGTGCGATGTCTCCACGATAAAGGGACGGTCGATGTCGCGCGCGACATCCAGATAGGCCTCGCCACAGAGTTTCACCCGGCGTTCGCCCTCGGCCCGCTCGCAGATTTCCAATTCCGATCCGGAATTGAGCCATACGACCGTACCGTCGGAAAGCACCGTTTTGGTCTGCTGACCGATCGGCGCGGAGAGCGATCGGAACTGCAAGTGCGGCGTCGGATCATCCCTGAAATTTTCGGGGAGATAAGAGATGCCTGCAACGAAAGCAACGACTGCCGCTGCTGCAAGCCACTTCCAGTAACGGCGGAGTCCTGTCCGGCGCTTCGACATTGCAATGTCATCATCCATGAGTAGTGTGGCATCGTAGATCCGCCGCAATGCATTGAATTCATCGCGCTGCGTATCATTCCCTTCAGCCCATTTCATCACTTGGATACGTTCCTCCAAGGAGGCATCTCCCCGCAGATATTTTCCGATCAGATTAAAATTCTTTTTCATAAAAATGAAATATGCGCATGTATATATTAGTTCCCCGAGAATCGGGAAACCCTAAACGAAAAATAATATTTTTCGGCCGATTGCTGAAATAAAAAGCCGGGCGACAACTGCGGCAAATGCACCGCAGACACGTTAACCCGCAAAAAACGAATGTATTGAAGGGTGGTTAAATCCCCAGAAAAAGATAGATGAGCGGCAGGTAGTCCTTCAGGTCGGTGCGAAGTTGTTTCAGCGCCTTGGTAACATGGTACTCCACGCTCTTTTCGCTGATGCCGAGTTCCTGAGCTATCTGCCGGTTAGACATTCCATCGAACCGGCTGAGCATGAAAACGCGGCGGGTCTGCCTTCCCAGCGCATCCAGCGATTTGTGCAGAATGGTTTGCACATCCTCGGCATAAAGCGCATGCGGGTCGCATGCTTCGAGCGTATTGATTCGGAACTGTATTTCCCGGGAAGCATCCGATCCGATGCTTCCGTGTATCTGATATTTCAGGCTCTCGCGCCTCAAATAGTGAAGCGCTTTGTTGCGGATGACCGAAAACAAAAACGGAAGCACGAACTCGACCTGTTCACCGGCAGCCATCTTTTCCCACAGAACGGCCATGGCTTCAGCGGCCATACATTCAGCCTGGGCAGAATCATAAGTATAAGATTTCGCAAACAAGACACACCTTTGGTAATAACGGTTGAAGTCGTCGCCCAAAAATCGTATGTCAGTTTGATTTGAACCCACGCGGCCTTTTTCTTTATAATACAAAGTTAGAGAAAATATTTCGACATTCACAAATCCCGATTCAATTTGAGGCTTGATAAAATAGCTATCAATTATTTATAAATGATTTGAAAATTCCACGTATGTCTTTGTGCTGTTTCCGAGACTACCTACTCCCCGTTTAGCACGTTATGCACCGCATTTGCCTTGCTTCCGTTTCCGTGGGCGAAGCTATGGCAGGGGGTCGGAAAACAACCAAGATCGGGGCCCTTCGGGTTCAGACAAATAAATCAGCCGCAATATGTAAGTTGCGGCTGATTTTTTTGTCCTGAAATCTTGTTTGTATTCCGCCCCTCTGAAATATAGCCCACGGAAACGGAAGCAAGGCAAACGCGGCCCATACGGCATAAAAAAAAGGTCGTAGTTATGAAACAGCACAAAGACATACGGGAAATTTTGAAACGGAGCGGCACCGCTCCCACCGGCATCTGCGGGTTTTGGAGGTCTGCGGCAAGTTTCGCGGCTGTGCTTTTCGGCGCGTTTGCGGCGTTCAAATTTCTCGCGGGCATCTATCTCGGTGCGGGCGGTTTTTTGGGTTTCTGCCTCTCGTTATGGCTCTTGCGGCGGTGTCGGGACATCGTGCGTCTCGTCCTTTCCCCCGTGGTTGTCCTCGTGCGGTTTCTTCTGCGGCTGTTTTACTAACATTCAACACCTTACAACTATGGGAAAAGTCACATTGCTATTCGCAGGAAAGAGTTACGACACCGACGTACAAAGCGTGCGGGAGAATCAGATCGTTATTTATGACGGGCCTTACAGCATGCGCCGCCGCATGGTCGTGGCCGGAATCGAACACACACAATCCGGTTACAATTACCGATTGATCGACCCCGAAACCGCCGAGGAGCACTCCGCGGATCTGATCCGGCCCTTGCGGGACAAATTCGGTATCGGGCACTATTACGACGACGAGCACCCCGAATTTATGGATGCCGCCGAAGTCGCGGCGCTCCGCACTCGTGCCGACGCCCTCAAAGCCGAGCAAGAAGCCGCCCGACGTGCGGCGGCGGAAGACGCGGAACGGTTACGCACCATCGGCGCGGAGCGTTTGCGGCAGATCGTTCCCGACGATGCCGTGGCTGTCATCATCGGCGAACAGCATGAAAGCGAATGCGACCCCTATACGGACTATTTCGGCTCGCGTATCGTGCGCACGGTGATCCTCGGATTCTCTACCCACACGCGCGATCTGTTCCCCGAAATGCGCAAGGCCGCGGCACGGTTCGAGGGCACGGCACATCTGGCCGAGCGTAATGGCGAGTACGAACACCGCGAAAAGTACAGCATGGGGCACGGCTATTACCTTGGTACGCACCGCTATTCGGGCTGGCAGGTCAGCAAGGAATCGTGCCGCGACAAAGAGGGCGTTATAAAGCGTTTCGCCGTCGTGGCCGGAAATCCCGAGAACGTGTGTATCGAAAACCCTGCACCCGTGCAGACCGCTGCCCCCGAAACCGTGGCCGACGCACGTGTCGAGATCGTGGAATACTCCGAAAAGTCGATCGCCGTATTCGGCGATACGAAACCCCTGCGTGACACGCTCCGCGATCTGAACGGGCTGTTCCGCGCCTACCTTACGCACGACGGCACCCGGTGTGCCGGGTGGATTTTCTCCAAACGCCGAGAACAAGAGGTGCGCAGCGCATTGGCCGCCTATCTCAAATAACATTCAATCCGGGGCGGGCATCCGCCCGCCCCACAACACCCGAGAGCATGAACGAACAGATAACTGCTATCGCCGCGCTCCTGCTGGAGATCAACGGCAAAGAAAAATACACCGCCTTTTTCGATTTCAGCGGCCATGTACGCACTTTCAGTATCCGGATTTATTCCGGCAAGTGGTCGCAGGGGAAAGCCCCTCTTTTCAACCTCTCGTTACAAAACAAGGACGGACAGCAATGGCGGAATTGGGACAACGCGCATGCCATGTCCGGCGATTCGATCCTCTCATTCTTAACGACCTTATTATGAAATCATACGAAGAAATCATACAGCGCACGGCGGATTTCGACTACATGATGCGCACCCGGTTGCCGGAAAAATACATGCCGGAGGTGTTCGGCGTCACGGCCGAGGAAGACCCCGATCTGCAGCAACTCCTCCACAACGCATCGCGCAACGGCATAGGCATTACCTACCTGCTGTTCAAAATACCGTACGACCGCCACAAGCAACTGATCAAATACCTTTCAAAATAATCTTAAAATCATCACACCATGAAAACGAACGAAACCGACACCACGACCGCAACCGCCGCCCAGAGCACGAAGTCGACCGTTTTGCTCTCCATTGACAAAATCCGCCCCAATCCCAACAATCCGCGGCGGAGTTACGATGAAAACGCCCTCGCGGAACTGGCCGCCTCCATTGCCACACACGGCCTTATTCAGCCCATCCGGGTGCGAGCCGCAGAACAGAACGGCTACATCATTGTCTGCGGCGAACGCCGCTACCGTGCCGTGCAACTGCTCGGCCAGACCGAAATCGAAGCAATCGTCGATACCGCCTCCGCGGACGAACGGGCGATCTTCGACCTCGCGCTCTCGGAGAATATTCAGCGCGAGGAGATGCCGCCGCTCGACGAGGCCGAAGCCTACAAAGCCGCCATGCAGACCCTCGGCGGGGATGCCGCCGCCGTGGCCGCACGCTTCGGTAAGAGCGAGCAGTATATCTACTACCGGATGAAACTCAACGAACTGATCCCCGATGCAAAAAAACTCCTGCGCGAAAACTCTATTACATTGGGCCTCGCCATGGAGCTGGCACGATACGGGAAAGATCTGCAAAAGACGATCTGCAAAGACCGCCTCAAAGACGAGGAAGGGTGGCGGAAATACTCCGTAAAGGAGTTCAAGCGGATGGTGGACGCCCATTATACGAACGATCTGGCCCGGTATCGCTTCGACCGAACGGCGTGCGCCGCATGCAAGTACAACGCAAATACCTACGATATGTTTGCCACGGGAAGCGGACGGTGTACAAACCGGGAATGTCTCGAAGCCAAAAACCGCGAATTCATCGAGCGAAAAAGCGGAGAACTGCTCGCGCAAAATCCGAAATTCATCCTTTGCAAAGACCGTTACGGATGCGACGACCATGATAAGGCCGTAGAGCATATGACCGAAAACGGGGTCGAATGCAAGGCGTTCGAATACGGGCAGGTGCAGGAAATGCCCGCTATACCCGCGGAACCATGTCCGGCGGATTATGCCGCCGATGCCGATTATACCGCGGCAATGCAGATCTATGAACAGCAGAAAAAGGCTGCCGAGGAAAAGACCGCCGACCTGCTGGCCAAGCACGACGCCGGGGCGATCCGTATTTTCGTCAAGACCTCGCGCGACGACGCCCGGCTGGTCTATGTGAACCAAGCCGCCAAAGGCAGGGAATCTACCGGGGAACTGATCGCCCGCCTTGAGGAGAAGAAAATCCGCAACACGGAACTCGCACACGAAAAAACCGTCGAAGCCGTCCGGCAGATCGTCCGCGACGAGGAGATCGCCCCGACGCCGTTTACCCAGCTGGAAGACAACATTCTCTATTACATCATGCTCGGAAGCCTGCGGCGCGAGCACCTCGCCGCCGTGGGATTTCCCGAAGCGTATTATTTGACATCCGAACAGAAAATCGCTGTCGTCAATGCGCTGACCGACGAACAACGCGATCTCATCACCCGCGATTTTCTTGTAAAAAGTCTTACATCCGACATCGGTTTCGACAAAACGGGGAAGCAACTGCTGATGGAATTCGCAGCCCTGCACCACAAAGAGAAATACGAGGTTGTGAAAGCGCAGTTCGACGAGGAATACACGAAACGCAACGACCGTCTCGACGAGCGTATTGCCGTGGCCGAAGCGCAGGAGAAAGCCAAGACCAAAGCCGCCAAGAAAGAGGGCAAAACGGGTAAGAGCACCAAGAAAACGACAAAGAAAGCCGCCTAAATTCTGATCGGGGACGGCCTGCGGGCCGTCCCCATAAAACCGAATGAATCATGTTGAAAGAATTTATCGACGCTCTTCGCTGTCATGGAATCGCCGTTTTCGATCTGATCCAGGCAGGTGCGGGAAATCACATTTTTTTCGCACGCCGAAACGGCCATACTTGGGGTATCCGGATTTCCCGGGAGCGAGCGGCACGCCGCTATACCGTGCATATCTTCTCCGAAGAATCGGACATAAGGGGTACTTATTTCTGTCCGCCGGGATTGTTGCTGACAACTATCGAACTGCGATTCAACGACCTTGCGACACCATAAATAAGTTTCGGTTTCCGTCTGCGGCATGACTGCCGCAGACGCGAACGGGCGGACGCCCGCGGCTCCCGCCATACCGCCACCCCGAATTGTGTCAAAACATCATCTGACGAACCTATGAAAACCTATATACGTATCGCTCCCGATGTGGAATATTTCACCGATTACGACCGCTTCCGCGAGGCGCAAATCTGCTGCGCCGTCGCCGAAGACGGCACAAGCCTGTTCAGCCGCATCGAGAACCGCCGCTTCATGCACACGGTGCGGCACGATCTTTCCGAACGGGTTATCGAGCTGCTATGCCGGCAGATACATCGTGAAATATGCACATTGCACTATGGCGGACAAGTCGTGGAATGACCGGCCCGCCACACTGGAAGGTTGTAAGCCGCAAAACACTCTGTTTTGCGGCTTTTCCTGTTTTATACGATAAAATTTCTACCTTTGTACAAAATAATATAAAGTTGAAAACAGACATATGACAAAAGCAGAAATCGTAAAGCAGATTGCCCGCGAAACGGGGGTCGAAGCCGTGGCGGTCACAGCCGTCGTAGAGGAGTTCATGAAGCAAGTGCGCGGAGCACTCGCTACCAAAGAAAACGTTTACCTGCGCGGTTTCGGAACCTTTCTTATCAAGCACCGCAAGGCGAAAACAGCCCGTAATATTACGAAGAATACAACGATCGTTATTCCGGAGCACGACATCCCGGCCTTTAAGCCGGCGCCAAATTTTGAAGAGGCTGTAAAATAATGATAAGCGCCCGTCCAAAAAACGGGTGCTTATCGTTGGATTCGTCCGAATCAATACTTGTGTTTCGGATACTCCGGAAAGAGGATCAACCAACATAGTCCGATGGCGACCAGTACCGACAATATTCCCATTGTCAGGCAAATAGCCGTTAGAAAGTGTACGAACATCGAATCTTATTTTTCCCGTTACAGCAGTTTTGCTTCTAACAACTCTTTGGCTGGTATTTCCACCGTCTGATGCCGGGCTCCGTTCTTCTCGATGATTTCCAGCAAAAGCACTTTGTCATCGGAGATCGTCAGTTTGGGCAGTGCGAATACCGTCCGCTGACGCTGGTGTCCCCTCATGACTGCCGGGTCGTTGCATACGCGCAGGATTTCGAGCGGCGTCTGTTGTTGTGCCGTGCGCTTGGTGAGTTTGCGATCCGCCACGATGAACCGCCGTGAATCCACCTCGAAGGAGATATTCGTGTCGTTATACATGCAAGTATGTATGTAAACGACATCATTGGAAACATAAATCCCCTGTACTTCGACTTCGATGCCGTACTTTTTCGTGCGAATGCCTTTCACATCCGTACGGTTCTGCCGGTATATGTCGCTCAACATGCGCTTTACGGTCGCGGGCTTCTCACGGCCTACCTCGCGCAGCAGTACCCGGCCTTCAGATGCCGGGACCGGCTGCTGTGGAGTGTCTGTCGTAGACAGTTTCTTCACCCCGCCCGGTTGCGGTTCCTGCACTGTAAGATTGAGGGTCGAGACAGCCGGATTTTCGGCATAATGAACGTCGAAAGTGAAGAATTCGCCGTCCTCGGTAATGACCGTCAGGTTGGTTTCTGCTGCAAAATTCCGCACGGCGGCTTTCACCCGCACGACGTTCTCTGCCCCGTCGGCTTTGCCAGCGATGATGTCCATCGAGCCGATGTCGATATACGTGACGGGCGACGGGAACAATATATGCACGGTTTTCGTGAATCCCGCTTCGATCTTTCGGGGGCCGATCTGCTGCGGCCCATTCTGCATGGCTTTCGCCGTAGCGTGTGCTGCCCAGATTGCGGAAACAATCAGGAGCAGATAAATGAGGTCTCTTTTCATAAACGTTCTATTCTTTTGAAATCAATAATAGCTGATGGTTGGCTTTAAGGGTGATCTTCACCTCGCGGAGTTTCCCGGCGACATACTGCGACGAAGCCTGCAATCCTCCGCGCGCCAGCTCGGACAACACTTGCTGCCCGGCCGAGCGGGTGACGTTTACGCTCGTCCCGGCAGTCTGTCCTACGGACGCCAGCGCCTCTTTGAGGGCTGTCCGTTCGCGGGAGTTCGGGACATTCAGCCCCGGCTGGCCGTCGAGATCGTAAGCCGTGGCTTCGACGGCGAAGATCCGCCCGCCGTATTCGACGGACGACACTATGACTTGCAGCCGCATCCCGGAGATCGTCGCAAGACCGTATAACGGGGTGTTGCGGGGGATCACCGTATCGTCGATACGCACGGCTTCCAGCAACCGCAGTTGCACGGTGCTTCCGGCACGTATGACCTGCGTCGAGGCGACGCAGGCTCTGACGGTCGGAGTATCGGCATGCGCGACGCCACCTGCCGCCGTGAGAAATCCCAAGTTACGTTCGACGGTGAAATCCGCCCGCGGATCGAGTGTCGAGGCTTCGACCTCACCCTCCCGAACGGGCTGCATGACGGACAGACGCGAATCCCTTCGCTGCTTCGTCGGCCCGGCCTCTTCGTCCGCGGCCGTTCCGCCGCCGAGATACTTCCGGGCGAGCTTGTACTGCTCCTCGGCCAGTTCCAGCGGATCGGGCTGCTGCCGCTCGGCGTCGAGCTGGGATTGCAGGGCCGCGACCTGCTCTTTCAGTGCTTCGACCTCGGTATTGCCGCAAGAAGGGGCCGGGGTGTAGAAAGCCGCCATTTCACCCGATATCCTCCGGTAGGCAGCATCCGATTCGTCGATCGCCGTCGGTGCTGCCGGAACTGTAGCATCCGCCATTTCCCCGGTCACAGGCAAGCGGTCGTCCATAACATCACCCAACGATTGTAGTTTCTCGCGCCGCTGCTGCTCGTACTGCTCCTGTTCGTAGACCTTGCGTTTGTCCGTTTCCGCCGGCTTTACCGTCGCTTCCGGAATCGTAACATTGTATCCGCCCGTTCCCGCCTGCTGCGGAGCCGGTTTCGGGGCGAACAGGTACCATAGGAAAATGCCGCACAGCAGTGTCATCACCGTCACGACACCTACGAACTTAAGTTGCCGGAGATGCTGCGATGTGAGAAATTGCGACAGCTTTTCAACTGCTCCGTTATCGCTCCTGCGTGTCATCTTCACTCGTGTTTAGAGGTAACAGGCTCCTTTCCGGCAGTAGTGGCTGCCGGAGGTGTTCGACGGCGGGAATCGACGTCTCCCGACTCCGCATTCCACCGAACAGAATCATCAGGGCGACCGCCGCATAGACGAGCAGCAGCATAGTAACCAGCCCGAGCCGCTGGCGCGGCGTAAGACGTTTCATGCGGGCCTTCAGCCACGCTTCGGCCCGCGTCTGTAAATCCTTAGCGCTCATAACTTCCGAGGTCTTTATTTTCGAGAATACGCAGATCTTCGATCAGGAATCCCTGCGGGTTGTTGTCCGAGCGTACGGCATTTCGCAGGCGGCATGTCGTGACGAGCGTCCGCTCCGTGACGTTGCTTTCACGGACGATCTTCTGCCGTGCGAAGGTCTCGATAGCATAGGGATAGCAGTCGAAATCGCAGCGGATACTGTCCACGACGACATTCTGCGATACGTTCGAGGCGATGATGCGGTTGAAATATCCCTTCTCTGCGAGGCTCTGGTAATAGGCGATGGCGCTTCCGTCCGCAAGGTACAGCGCCCTGCGGACATTGCCTTCGATGGCCTCGCGGTCGGGAGAGAGGGTGAAGAAGAGCTCGTGGAAGCGCCGCACGTGTTCGCGGGCTTCGACGGGACGGTTCTGGGCCATATCCTGCGACAGGGCCAATATCAGCGACTTGCCCTGATCCAGTACGTAGATCTTCTGCCGCTGGGCTTCCGCGAAGCGGTAAGATGTCCACACTGCCGCCACCGAGATCAGCGTGCAGGCTCCCAGAAAGAGCATGCTGAAGAGCCGCAGGTGGCGAAAGGACGATTCTATATTCTTCAATGTTTTGAATTCCATATTTTATTACGTTTTATCGTTTCTTCAAAGCCCCTTTTATACGGCCTCCGACATTTCCGACCGCCGCTCCGGCGACTCCGGCAGCGCCCATCGCCACGGCACGTCCTGCGCCTGCGACTTTATCGCCGTAACTTCCGGCGCCTCCGGCCTGAATGATCCACGACGCAACGGTCGGCACGCAGAAATATCCGACGATTCCGATAATCATAAAAATGCAATAGACCGTATTGCTTCCGTCGGGTATGAACGTCGGGTCTTGCAGTCGTTCGATGTCCTGCTGGAGCATCAGAATCTGGATGCGCGAAAGGATCGCACCGAACAGGTCGCTGACGGGCAGCCACAAATAGATGCAGATATAGCGTGCCAACCAAGACGCCAGCGTATTGTGAAAGCCGTCGTACACGGAGAAGGCGAAGGCCACGGGCCCCAGCAACGCCAGAACGATCAGGAAAAACGTCCGCACGGTGTCGATGGTCAGCGATGCCGCCTGGAAGAGCGTTTCCAGAAACGTCCGGAATGCCTCACGGACTTTCTGACCGAATTGATACCCGGCTCGCTCGGCATACATCCCGGCAATCGCCATGAGGTCTTTAGGCTTCCAGCCCAATTCGTCAAGCCGTTTGTCGAACTCTTCATTACTGATAAGATAGGCTTTTTCCGGATCGCGGAGCATCGCCTGACGCTGCAATTCATCCTTCTGTGTCTGGTATTTTTCCAGATCGAACGCCTGTCGATCGACCAAATGCGATGTGGCATTGCTGATGGGCGACAGCAGGCCGTTCAAAGGCCCCAGTACGAGGGTCGGGAAGGCCATGATGCACAGCCCCAGCACAAAGGGCCGCAGCAGCGGAAATACCTCGATGGGCTCCGCGGCGGCGAGGGATTTCCAGACCCTGTATGCGATGAAAAACAGGGCGCCCAGCCCGGCGAGTCCTTTGGCAATGCCCATCATATCGCTGCACAACGGCAACATATCGGCGTACAACGAGCGGAGAATCTGATGCAGGTTCGTCCACTCTACGGCTAACGGCATCGTCATAGGTTACCAATATCTGTCGTTATGACCGCCGTACAAGGCCCGCACACGCTCCGAATCCCCGCGCTGACGGCTGCGCAGGAACGACACGGAGATATTCTTGCGCGTATAGTATTCCGTAAGATTGCGGTATTCGAGCATCTCGTAGTAGATCCTGTCGATAATATCCAGTCGCTCCTTGTCGGTCATCGAAAGCCCTGACGGAGTGATGATCTGCTTCAGGTCGTTCAGCAGGTCGGCACTCGCCGACAGCAGCTTCGTATAGCCTGCGGCCATTGCCGCGAGTTCCTCGGCCGAGTAGTTCGTATCGTTAAGCATCGACCGGAAGTTCGAGACGTATATGTCGGAGATGTCGCCCACGAGCAGCATCGTCTGCTGCACGCGACGGGCGCTTTTGACGAGGTTATGCACCGACCGCAGCGCGTCGTAATATTTCTTCGACTGCTCGTAAATCTTTACCGTCTGCTGAAAACTCTGAAGCAGCGTACTTCCGTTTCGGGACGCTTCGACGACCTGCCTGGTGGAATTCACGATACCCTGCGCCAAATTCGAGGGGTCGCTCACGACCCACTGCGCCCGAAGCGGATGACCTGCCAGCAGCATCGCTGCCAGCAGGCCGAAGCCTATTCGCCGTCCCATCGCACCGGAGCCTGAAGGATTACTTCCGTCCCTATACGCTGCGGCCGGTCGTCGCGGACGAAAAGCCCGAAACATCCGATATGCAGAATATCGTTGGTCGTGTGATGAATGACGCATCCGCCGGTTTGTCCGTACAAGACATGGAGCCACAGACTGTCATCGCGTTTGAGGATGACCATATCCCGCACGGGACGCTCGCCGCAGAAAAGCGTCGCGGCATATCCCGGAGCCGTTTTGCGGATCGTGATCCGCTCTCCGTATTCGTTCTTTCAGCAGCCGCAGATACGGTCGTCGGCAACCTCGGATTGCAACTCCCGGACGGTCTGTTTCAGCGATTCGATCTCCTCCTGCGCCCGGCGCAGCCGTTCGTCTCGCGCGGCGAGTTCTTTTTTGGATATGAACATGATTTTCGGATTTTAGGTTAATGATCTTCATTGCGTTTTCGCTTGGCCAATTGGCGTATGGCCAGCTCGATATTGCCGCCGAGCTTCTCCGTGAGATGCTGGAGTTCCAATTTCTCGGTCTCTTCTGTCGTAAAGCAATAATACTCCTCGGCCGAAACTTCCGTGGCGTAGACTGCGGACTGCACGCCGCCCAATCCGATCCACACCTCCTTATAGCGACGTTTGGGATCGTTCGAGAGGTTGATGGAAAGAATCTGCGCACGCTCCTTGTCCGTAAGTCCCAGCAACGCCTGTATCTGGTCGAATTTGTTGACATATTTGCGTTGGTCGAGGAGGATCTTGCAGTCGGCATTGTTGATGATGGACTCTTTGACGATCGGTGAGGAGATGATATCGTCCACCTCCTGTGTGACGCAGACGACTTCCCCGAAATACTTACGGACCGTTTTGTAAAGGTATTTCACGAAAGTTCCCATACCGGCTTTGGAAATCGCCCGCCAAGCCTCTTCCAGCAACAACATCTTACGGACGCCTTTCAGACGACGCATCTTAGAGATGAAACTCTCCATGATAATCAGCGTGATGACTGGATAGAGCACCTTGTTGTCGACGATATTGTCCATCTCGAAAACGATAAAACGCTTCGACAGCAGGTCCAACTGTTTGTCGCTGTTGAGCAGGTAATCGTATTCCCCGCCTTTGTAAAAGGGTTCCAGAACGTTCAGCAGGTTCAACAGGTCGAAATCTTTTTCCCGAACGTGTTTCTGCTCCAAGACTTTCGGGTATTCGTCCCGCATGAACTCATAGAAGGTATTGAAAGAGGGTACGACACGCCGGTCATCCCGGAGACGGTTCAGGTAGAGGTTTACGGCATTCGAGAGCGCCACTTCTTCAGCACGGCTCGGGGCTTCGTCCTCGCGTTTCCACAATGTGAGAAGAAGAGTCTTGATGGACTCGCGCTTTTCGATGTCAAAGATATTGTCGTCGATATAAAACGGATTGAACGCGATAGGTTCGTCTTCCCGGTAGGTCAGGTAGATGCCGTCCTCGCCGTGCGTACGGCTGTGAATCAACCGGCACAACCCTTGGTACGAATTGCCCGTATCGACGATCAGCACATGTGTGCCCTGTTCGTAGTATTGCCGGACCATGTGGTTCGTGAAGAAGCTCTTGCCGCTGCCTGAAGGCCCTAAGATGAATTTGTTGCGGTTTGTCGTAATGCCGCGCTTCATCGGCAGATCCGAAATATCCAGAAACACGGGTTTCCCGGTCAGACGATCGACCGTCTTGATTCCGAAAGGCGACGGAGAGTCCTGATAGCATGTCTCCTCTGTGAAGAAACACAACGCCTGTTCGGGAAACGTATAGAAACTTTCTTCGGCGGGAAAATCCCCTTCGTTACCGGGGATCGCCGCCCAGAAAAGCGTCGGAACATCCACGGTATTATGGCGCGGCGTGCAACCCATAAGCGCCAGCTGCGCCCCGACATCGTTACGGATCTGCTTCAGCTCCTCGCTCCCTTCGCCCCATGCCATGACATTGAAATGGGCGCGTATCGAGGTCAGAGAGAAGGAGTGCGCCTCATTGAGGTAATCGTCGATCCATTCCTTGTTGATCTGGTTCGAACGGCTGTATTGCGCGAGCGACTGCATGTTGCGGGCCGTACGTTCGAACTGCCTGAGGTTCTCGTCGCTGTTATCCAAAAACAGATATTGATTGTAGATGTGATTGCATGAGAGCAGCAATCCTACGGGAGCGGCGAATGAAAGCCGACAATCGGAACGCTCCGTCGAGAGGCGTTCGTAGCGGTCATCCGTATGAACGCTGCCGGGGAGGTCGTCCAGATCGGAAAGCGTATGCAGGCACAACGCTTTGTCGCCGATCCACATCCGGTCGGGATCGAGACGCATGTCCTGTAACGGAGTCTTCCCGGACGGTGACAGCGTGAGATAACGTTCGAGGATTCCCGAAGATTCGGGAGTCCCGGCAATCTCGTCCGCTCCGAGACGCCGCAGCCGGATATGGCCGCTCTCGCGGACGATACTGGCGAACTGCTCCACAGCTTCCAGAAAGCGCGTCGTCGTATCTTTGTCCTGCAACTCTTTCGGGACGAGCGTACCCCGGCACAGCACACTGCAATCGCTCTGACGGCGGCTTTGCGCACGGGTTGTCTTCGTAATGAACAGGTAGCAGGTATGATGCAGAAAAGGACGTTCGTTGAAATGCCGCTCGAACGACCGGCTCAAGAAACTCAAATCGTCTTTCCCGATGTCGGGACGATACCGCTCCTGAACGAAAATATCCTGCTTGTGCACCACGGTATAGTCCGGAAGCACCTTCACCGCTTTGAGCCATACGCCGTGCAGTGCTTCGTATTCCTGCGAAGAAACGGTAAACAACTCCGGAAGCGTAACCTCGAACGCCACCGTGATGTTGGCATCTTTAGAGAGGATACAATCGTGTTCGACCTTTCAGATTGGAAATTTCCGTTCGAGGGTTTCGGTTTTCAAGGTGTTATTCATGGTCTTAATGTCGGTTTAGAATTCTTGCCACACTTTTTCGGGAGACGATACGTCGCGGATGCCGCCGTGCGGCAAGGAGCTTCATCAGTCCGTAAGCCCCGTACTTGCGGTTCAGACGGAAGGTCAGCGCCACAAGCGCACCACCCATCCCCAAGCCCGTCGCAAGGCATGCCACCTGATCGACCCCGCCCATATAAAGTACGACTACGAGAATGAAAACGGCGAGCAGGCCGCCGGCGAAGAGGAAGAGGTACTGCGCCCGCAGCCCCTTGAACTCCACCTGGCGGCCCACGCCTTTATTGATCGGATATTCGGCCATCGTCTAAAGGAAAAACGAACGCAGAATCGTGGCGGCGACGATCAGGAAGATACAGGCTCCGAACCAGCTCGCAGCGGTTTTAGACGTATCCGGATCGCCCGAACTGAACTTCTGATAGACCCGCACTCCGCCAATCAGGCCGATGACGGCGCCGATGGCGTAGATCAGCTTGGTCGCCGGGTCGAAATACGACGTGACCATCTGCGTAGCCTCCTGAATGCCGGCCATGCCGTTGCCTTGCTGCGCTGCAGCGTGCTGCACCGTGGCGAGCAGTCATACGGCGATTCATGCCGAACTGAAAATGAGTTTTCTTTTCATGGATGATTGTGTTTTTTAATTCGACTTCAGATTTTCTCTCCGGGCGCTGGGCCCGTGATTCATGCGTGCTGCTCATCCTGCCGTCAGCCTGAATCGTAGTATCCGGGAGCTTTCATGTGCTTCGCTTTTTTTAAGTTGAACAATCTATTTCGGAGCGGCGGCCATACGCTGCGCCGCTTCCTTCTCGGCATCGTCCAAATAACGAGCGATGATCGGGCTGGCGCCGGAGATGGCGTCCATGAGCGTACGCTGCACTTCCGTATGGCGGATGTCACGCAGCACTCCGGCCAGGGTTTGCCGTTGGTCTTCGGGCACGGCCTGCCCCTTGCACAAGGCGAGGATGCAATCCAACTGCTGCGGAGAGAAACTCTGCGTCCCGGCAGGCGGGGCCGTCGTTTCGCATCCTATGTCCATCACCTCTTCGGTCGCAGCTTCGCGCATCAGGGTGTTCTCTTCCTCCGCGGTGAGCGCCGTAGGTTCCTTATGTATCCATCCCTGAACGGTCGCTTGCACAGCGCGATGTTCCTTATCGCCGTCGCTTGCCGGTACAAATGTATGGTCGCTCTTGTCTGAATTGTTCCCCTTGCGCCGGGTGTGGCGTGACGCGGCGCGTGCTGGCGTCCGCTGACCGGCGCCGTAGTCCCGGGTGACGACCAGCGCATCGTCTTTAGGGGTAACGGCTGCCGTCCGACGCCTGCGGCGGCGTGGCGGGTCGAGACGGTCGGCTTGCCGTCGATGCCAACGCGCCAGCGCCCGGCACGTCGGCCCGAAGCAAATCTCGCCCAACTCGCCCCGGAAGAGGAACTTATCCAGAAACAAGTAGCAGAACAGCACAAGGAACAGCACGACGAGGGCTTCCGTGATTTTCATAACGGGTGTCATCCTTATAGAATTTTATTGAGTCCTTTGGAGCAGAGCGACCGTATTTCCGTCCGGTGCCGCTCGAAGTGCTGTTCCAATACGTTGTCGATGAAGTTCCCGACCGTAAAACGCCGGTTGCCCGCAACGCC
>ENA-UESD01000387-UESD01000387.1-human-gut-metagenome-genome-assembly--contig:-NODE-387-length-41401-cov-12.949230_pt1 | contig 41401 bp, 67 predicted proteins | sample MGYA00242985_ERZ507986 | MGnify/ENA primary metagenome ERZ507986 (study PRJEB26167, sample SAMN06115408) | human gut metagenome | host: Homo sapiens | place: China:Guangxi | collected 2016-04-06... | reverse complement strand
GCCTTGGAAAAATGAGATAACATAGTGGAATAAACAGGATGACATGCGGGGTAATAGGCAGGGTAATACAGCGGATTTTTACAATTTTTTGCAAGTTTCCGCAACGAAAACGCAAAAACAGAAAAACCTTAGAACCGTTGCGGCTCTAAGGTTTTTCTGTTCTCATTTGGTGGAGATAAGCGGGATCGAACCGCTGACCTCTTGAATGCCATTCATGAAATAACGAGCGCCTACCTTTGATTAGGCAAACTCGTGTAAAGATATAAATTGCTATAAAATAAGCGATATTTAAGAACTATAATGATATCTGTGTAAAAATAATAATATATGTAAAACAGGGTAATAAAAGGGTAATAAAAAAGTCACATTGCGTTGACAATTTTTTTCAAATCTTCAATATTGACATCCTGATAATAACGCAGCATTTCCGAACTGGCGTGACCAATCAGTTTCATTTTGTCCGCATCAGCAGCTTTTATTTTCTTCAATAAAGTTGCAAATGTGTGACGGCAGCAATGGGGGGAGTATTTGTGTTTATTATCGATTACCGGATTATCAATGCCGATAGCATCCAACGCTGGGTAAAAACAATTGGTCCTGAAATAAGCGTAATTAAAGAACCCACCGTTTTCATCGCAAAACACCGCACCTTCTGTGCGGCCTTTGGTTAAACGGTCGACAATAGGCTGTATTTTTTCCGCGATTGGGACAACCCTGTTTTTGCCTGCGGCGGTTTTTGCGCCACCAGTTAGCGTCTTGTTCTTCCGATCATAATTTTTAATATCTAACGATAAAAACTCAGATGGCCGGAAACCTAAGTAACACATACAATAAATATAATCAGCGTAGGGGACGATATCAATAGCTTTCTCGATTTCAGGCAGGCATTCTATTGGCAGCCCCTCACGTTCTTGACCACGCTCACCGCTGATGATCAAATAATAAGCTAAGTTCAGGGACGCATAGCCCCGAGGGATTGCATATTTGTAAATCAAATTGCCCAATGCTTTCATGTTTTCGCGGGTGCGTCGGCCGTGCGGGCAATCGTCAATGCATTCCTGTAGATCATCAATTTCAATGTCGCGCAGTTTCCAAAAAGCAATTTCAGAGAAATATTTTTCTGCTGCTTTATAACAATTGATCGTAGACTTCCCTGCGCGGTGAGTGGGTAACCACAGATCATAGAGCTTCTGCCATGTGATGTCCTTTTCACGTTCCTGACGGCCTTTCAAAACAGGCAAATACTCCAGAGCTTCTTTTTTGGTTTTAAACCCGTACTTCCGGGATTTTATCCGCTGCGTTTTTTTACCTTCTGTCCGGTATCCTTTTGTTACTTCTGCTACCCAAGTACTCCCGCACTTGTACACTGTTCCAGTGCCGTTACCGCGAGATTTAGTCCGCCTGCTTTTTTCTGCAGTTTGCTTTTTGCCGCACATGGGGCAGAAGATCGCGCCCTTTGGCAGCGGGGCTTTACATTTGATACACTCCATTGCTTTACCTCCGATAAAACCCAATATCAAGGCAATGCAAATCAAAATAAATACACCAAACCAGCAGGCCGATTGCCACGCAGCCTAACACCAAAATTGCGCGGCGCATACTACGGGCGCGGCGGTGCAAATCCTGAATGGTAGATTCCTGATCTGCAATGTGGGCTTGCAAATCGGAAATGTGCTGTTCTTTCTGCGTCAGTCGTTCTGAAATGCCGAAGAACTCATCCAGCGAGACACCCAGCACGGCACAAATTTGCGCGGTAGTGTAAATGGACGGTGCTTTGGATGCGCGGGAAAAGAAGTTACGCACTGTTTGCAGCGGCATTTCCGCCTGATCCGCGATGTTCTGATGGGTCAGGCCCAGAGCCATTCTCTTTTCATTACACATCTCTTGAATCGTCATTTCCCTCGTCCTTTCCTATATATTACAAACATAAATACAAGATACAGTTTCCATAAATTGGAAGAAAAACCGAATGTGCATCTTGCCCATACAAACCCCAAAAGCGTAGCATGGGGACAAGCAGCAAGGCGATCCACGCCGCCAATCTGCAAAAAGGCCCTGCCGTTGTTGCAGAGGCGGCAGGGCCAAGGTTTATTCAATCACTGTTTTTCCAGCCGCACTGTTGTTGTCGTGCCGAGTGCGCTTACTTCGTAGCTCAGCTCGCCGGATTCATAAGTAAACGTTTTGGTATCGTCCGGGCTGGCGAGCAATGCGGAATCTGTTTTGTCGTGATCGTTTTCAGATTCCCATGTGTACGGCTCTGCGTCGTCTGTAGGCGCTTCGAAGGAACCGGCCCAGTAAAGAGACTTCGTGTCTCCGTTATCAGATACCCAGTAGACCTCAATGGTGTCATCTGTGATTGTTGCAGCCTGCCAGGAATCGTCTGAATCACTGTTTGTCTGCTTCCATTCACCGGTCAGATCGGGCGGCACAGGATCTTGCGCTGCATCGCTTCCGTGGGTGCTGTTTGCGCCGCATGCGGCAAAGGACAGGCATACGCCGCAGCAAAGGAGTACACTGAATACTTTTTTCATAAACCCATCTCCTAAAATATTTTTTGAGTATTAAATCCTGACACAAATTGAAACAAAGTACCTATACAAAGATTTTATAAGTAACGCTTCAAAACTTGTTGCAGCTGATCTTTATATTGAGGGATATCGTATATATCAGCTAACGTGTACTTAACTTCTTTCTTAGATTCGTTTGGAATGCTTATTGTTTTTATAGTGTCGCTCAATCGAAGCCTGCAAATCCACTTGCGAGAGTTTGATTTATAAAGGATATTTATGTAAGATTCCGTGTCTTTATAAGTGATATCGTGGATGTCTACTATGTCACTCATCAAATTCTTGATAATAAAATATGCTTCAAGCTCTTCCTCGGTAGTAATGATAGCATGAACCTTCTTCTCTTCGGCAGGTGCATCTTGCGAATCATCTTCTGCCACTTTTTCTTCTGTGGCCGGGACTGTAACACTTCCGCCAGCTCCACCTAACGCAGATTTGATTTTATCATTCATCAGCTCGCTGATCTGGTCATTAAGAGCTTTCTTTAATATTGGCCTGAATTTTTCAATTACATTTTGCGTTTTCTGCCCGGGCCAGCAACCAGTCAAGAAAAATTTCACAAATTCATCGGTTGGATTGTTTAGCTGCTGGGAGAACATATCTTTAAATTCGTGTACATATTTAAGCTCCGATGCTGTGCTGAAAATTGAATCAACGTCAAAAACGGATTTACAGAATTTTTTTAGTTCAGGCACCTGGTTTTCCCGGATATCTAAAATGTTAATAGACAAAAAAGGCGTTTCGTCCATTTTATTTGGGTTATCCAGATCGGTGTAAAAACGATAATACTGACCGTTTGTCAAAATCGCAAACTTAGCAGATGTTGTCCCAAAATAGCGGAAAAGCTGGGAATCGTGCTTCCCTAAATCCTCTGTAATGGCTTTGCACTCAATGAGGATAACCGGTTCTTCATCTTTTATAATAGCATAATCAACTTTTTCGCCTTTTTTGATCCCAACGTCAGCAGTAAATTCCGGGACAAATTCCTGTGGATTAAAAACATCGTATCCAAGCATAGAAAAAAACGGCATAATCAATGCGGTTTTGGTTGCTTCTTCGGTTTGCACATTGTTTTTCATTGAATCGACGCGCTTAGAAAACTGCTTTAACTGATCAATAAAATCCATAAAATTTCCCCCTATTTTATTATTTTCTATTGGACCAAAACATTGTGCATTTTGCAGTTGCAAAGCAAGTACAAGAATGATATACTTTTACAAAGAACAAATGTTTGAATATGGGAAGGATGGAGGAGCGGAAGATGGACGAGCAGGCAGAAAAATCTACACAAGAGCTGGCCGATCTGTTCCGGCAACTCACTGTAAAAGAAAAAGACATTATTCTCGATTTGACAAAATCCCTTTTATCTGCGCGGAGATAAATTTCTTTTCTTCCGCTGTCAGCTGAGAAATAAGCATATTAAATTCTTCATCGCGCTCATCGGGTTCACCGGTGGGCGTATTTTTTTTACTTAATTCGGTTTGAACCTCTTCGGAATGACTATTTTCGTAGTTCTTAATTGCAGCACGAACATCAGCTTCTTTTTCCTCTTGCGGTTTTGTACCTTTGAGCCATCCTGCAACCGTACTCTGATGAACCCCGGCCATTTTAGCTATTCTGTAATTTGTGAGGTGGTATTGTTTTTGCTTATTTTGTAACCATTGTGCGAAATCCATAATTAGCACCTCTAAAAATAGTCTAAAATAACGTCTGATAAAAGTCTTAAAATAATTGACAATACTCTAATAATAGTCTATAATTGGTTTTGCAATCAGGGCATAGCAAATACGTCTCCCGCCATAATACAACGGGAAAATCAAAGGAAGCATGGTCTAATTTCTGCAAAATTAGAGTATCACGATTCCAAAGCTCTGTCAAGAATAATCTAAAATAAAAGGGGGGAAGTGGATTGACGTTTGCGAATTTACTCGCCCAATTGCAAGCAGAACACAAGGAAACAAATTATATGCTTGCAAAATCGCTCGGTGTACATCAGACAACTGTAAAAAATTGGAGACAAGGGACGATGCCCCATCCGGCACATATGCGTTTAATTGAGGAACATTTTGGGGTATCTGTGGATGAGCTTTTAAAAGCAGATAAGGAGGGTACATGAACGATATTCAGATTTTCAACTATAGCGGCAATGAGGTTCGAACGATTCAGAAAGACGGCGAACCGTGGTTCGTGCTGAAGGACGTATGCACGGTGCTGGGAATCTCCCATGTCAAAGATACAGCAAACCGTCTTGAAAATGATGAGGTCGGTCAGACCGAGGTCATCGACAGCATTGGAAGAACACAAACAGCAACTATCATCAATGAATCCGGCCTATACAGTGTGATTCTCCGGTCGGACAAGCCGGAAGCCAAACCATTCCGAAAGTGGGTTACGGCAGAAGTGCTTCCCAGCATCCGCAAGCACGGCGCGTACATGACGGAAAACACATTGGAAAACATGATCTCTTCGCCGGAGTTTGGCATTAAGCTGTTGACCGCTTTGCAGGAAGAAAGGGAACAGCGGGTGAAGCTTGAAGCAAAGGTGGAATCCGATGCGCCGAAGGTGCTTTTTGCGGATGCGGTGAATGCGAGCCATACCACGATTCTTGTGGGCGAGCTTGCAAAGCTTCTGAAACAGAACGGCAAGGACATCGGCCAGAACCGTTTGTTTGCCTATCTCCGGGATAACGGCTATCTGATTAAGCGCAGCGGCAGGGATTACAACATGCCCACGCAGCGCAGCATGGAACGCGGCTGGTTTACGATCAAGGAACGTACCGTGCAGGAGCCAAACGGGAGCATCAGCGTAAAGAAAACGCCGCTTGTGACCGGTAAAGGCCAGCAGTATTTTATCAATTTGTTTCTGGGGCAATAAAAAAGCGCCCCGCCCGGTGCTGGCACACCGAACGGGGCAAAGGAAAGACCTTTGCAGTGTCTTTCCTTCATTTTACCAAAAGAAACCGGTTGATGCAAGGAGGAAATGATTATGACAATGGAAGAGATCAAGGCCAGCGACAAGTGCTTTCTCATCCCGACAGATGTTGCCGAGGTGATCGGCTGCGATCCGCAGTATATCCGCATCGCGGCGAGGGATTGCCCGGAGCAGCTGGGATTCCCGGTGACGCGTACCGGAACCCGGACGAAGATCCCCAGAATTCCGTTTATTCAGTATGTGGAAGGGGTGCAGCCGCATGAAGCATAAGACCCGGGAACAGCGCCGGAGAAAGCAGAGCGCGCTTGCAAAGCTGGCGATCTGCCTGATCGTGGCCGCTGCGGTGGCAATCATCTTCGCCCCGCGCGCACAGAGTGAAGAGCCTTTGACGGCGGAAGCGTATTTACAGAGCATCGGCGCTGACAATGCCACACAGGCGCAGCTGATGCAGCTTTATAAGGAGTGGGAAGCAGAATGAATTACAAAGGATTTGATAAAGACCTGAAATGCAAGGGCTTTCAGTACGAGATCGGCAAGGAATATGAATGTGAAAACGCGGTGGCCTGTGAGACCGGGTTCCATGCCTGTGAAAGACCGCTTGATGTATTTTCGTATTATCCGCCTGCATCCAGCCGGTATTGTGAAGTTGAGCAGAGCGGAAAGACGGATGCAAACTCGGATGACAGCAAGGTTGCGTCAACCAAAATTAAGATTGGTGCGGAAATTGGAATCCCCGGCCTTGTAAAGGCGCAGATTGAGTATGTAAAAGCGCACACAACAATGGAGCATACAGACCCGGAAGCAGCGACAGCCGGGGACTGTGGTGCAGCGACAGCCGGGAACCGTGGTGCAGCGACAGCCGGGGGCTGGGGTGCAGCGACCGCCGGGTACAGTGGTGCAGCGACAGCCGGGGACTGGGGTGCAGCGACAGCCGGGAACCGTGGTGCAGCGACCGCCGGGTACAGTGGTGCAGCGACAGCCGGGGACTGGGGCTATGCACTGTCTGGTGGCAATTCCGCTTGCGGCAAAAACGGTGTTGCCGTAGTGCGCGGCGCAGACCCGAAAGCAAAGGGCGGCATTGGTGCCGTTTTGGTGCTTGTGAAAACAGATGATGATGGAGAAATCGAGATTTTGAAAACCGTAAAAGTTGACGGCGAAAAGGTCAAGGCTGATACCTGGTACACGGTAAAAGGGAACCGGCTTGCCGAGGTAAAGGAATGAACGCCGGGCACAAAAGACCGCGCCGCGGGCTGAATGCCTGCCCCAGATGCGGGAGCTACAGCGGCGAGCGCCGAAGCGCAGACAGCGTTTTGGAACGTCATTGCGTCATATGCTCCACATGCGGAGCACGGACTTACATATACCACACCATGAATGCGGCAACGCGGGCATGGAACGAAGGGAGATTGAAAAATGATCACGAAGGAACAGGAACGCAGGCTGGATCAGCTCTGCGGCATTCAGAAGGAGTATGCAAAGCTGTATGAGGAAGACATCTTAGACGAGGATGGCACCGGCTTTTGCGCTATCGGTACTTGGTATGTGCAGTTGTCATCCGAAAAGTTTCAGCAGCTTTTCGGGGAGCAGGTGCGGACAGAGCGCATATACCCCGGAAAAGGGGAGATCCTTTCCGCCATGTATCACGGCGTCAAGTTTATTGCCTATGTTCCCTTGAAAGAAGGGGCGGACGATGCAGTATAAATGCCGCTGGTGCGGCGCTGCGTTCGACACGCCGGATACATATCGCGAGTATCACGGAGAGCCGGATCGTGCTCCGGAGATCTGGACATGCTGCCCGGAGTGCGGGAGCACAGATTATGGAGACCTTGAGGAAGTGGAGGAAGAAGAATGAACATTTATGAGAAGATCACCGCCATTATGAAAGATGTGCAGTATCTCGCAAAGGATGATCATGTTTCTTTCGGCAGCACCAATTATAAAGCGCTGAGCGAAGAAAAAGTGACGTCTATCATGCGGGCGGAGCTTCTGAAATATGGCCTTGTTGTATTCCCAACGATGCAGAATGCAACAAGAACCGGAAGTATTACACACGTGGATGTGGTATATCGGATGGTCAATATTGAGAACCCGGATGAATCCATTGAGATCGCATCCTGTGGGGACGGCGCGGATTCACAGGATAAAGGCAGCGGGAAGGCCATGACATATGCTTTTAAGTATATGTGGCTGCGTACCTTTGCATTGCCGACCGGTGAGGACCCGGACAAGATCTCTACGGAAGAGCTGGAAGCAAAGGCGGCGGCGCAGGAAAAGCCGGTTTTATGCTACAGATGCGGTCAGCAACTTTACCCGGCGAAGAAACGGGACGGGAGCATTTGGAGCGTATCCGATATCAAAAAGTACGGTGAGCGTATGTTCGGCCATGTTTTATGCCCTGGCTGCATGAAGGTTGTAAGGAAGGAACAGGACAATGCCGGTTAAGGCGGAGGGCTTCCGCTGGTCTATGGATGCGGCTGGAGAATGGCTATGTATCCAGACCAGCGATGCCCGGAAAATTCTGGATGATCTCAAACCCGGCAAGCAATACGATGTGACGGTAAAAGAGCATCGTGAGCGGCGCAGTTTGGACGCCAATGCGTATGCATGGGTTTTATTGGATAAGCTTTCTGAGCGCATGAGGATTCCAAAAACAGAGCTGTACCGCGCTTATATCCGCGAGATCGGCGGGAACAGCGAAACCGTATGTGTGCTGGAAACAGCTTCCGCGAAACTTTGCAGCGGATGGGAGCATAACGGGATCGGATGGCAGACAGAAACTATGCCGAGTAAGATTCAGGGCTGCGTCAATGTCATTCTTTATTACGGTTCCAGCACTTATGATACGGCGCAGATGTCCAGACTGATTGACATGATTGTTCAGGATTGCAGGATGCAGGGCATTGAAACCATGCCGCCGGACAGGCTGGCGGCGCTGATGGAGGGCTGGAAATGCACAAGATGACAAAGGCAACAGCGATACCGACGGCGGTCAAAGAAGCCGTTTATGCCAGAGACAGAGGTACATGTATTATCTGTGGTTCATTTCATGGCATCCCGTGCGCGCATGTTGTGCGCCGCTCCCGTGGCGGCAAGGGCATTGAGCAGAACGTTGTAACGCTGTGCCCGACCTGCCACAGAGCGTTTGACGAAGGGAAGAACCGTGATGCATATGAAGCGCGGATCATCGCGTATCTGAAAGGCTTTTACCCCGGATGGAACCGGGAAGATATGATTTACAGAAAAGGAGACAGCTAAATGCTGAATAGAATTATGATTCAAGGTAGGCTTTGCGCAGATCCCGAGCTGCGCAGAACACAGAGCGGAACGCCTGTTGCATCTGCTACATTGGCAGTAGACCGTGATTTCAAGAATCAGGACGGCAGCAGGGGGACGGACTTTATTCCTGTTGTTGCGTGGAAGGGCACCGGGGAACTTCTGGCGAGATATTTTACCAAAGGCCGGATGGCCGTTGTTTCCGGTCGGCTCCAGCTCAGGGACTGGACCGATAGGGACGGAAACAAGAGACGCACCGCAGAGGTGATTGCGGACAGCGTATATTTCGGTGATTCCAAACGGGAGGAACACGGCGATGGCTCCACGAAGCTGGATCAGCTGCAAGGGCGGATGCAGGAATCAGGCTTTACGGAGATGGTTGACGCAGATGGAGATCTGCCGTTTTAAGGTGGCGATAGGATGGAACGGAACCAATTTACTTTCTACCGCAGCTACCGCGACGCTTTACGGGAGCTGCCGCCGAAAGAATTCAAAGCTGCTGTGATGGCGATTTGTGATTATGCTCTGGATGAAACCGCCCCTTCTCTTTCTGGTATTCCTAATTCCGTTTTCATTTTGATCCGCCCTACTTTGGACAGTGGGAGAATCAAAGCGCTTAACCGGGCGAACAAAACCACATCAAAGCAGGAACAAAGCAAGAACAAACGCGGAACAAAACAGGAACAAAAGCCCAAAGAGGAAGAGGGAGAGAAAGAGGGGGAGATAGAGGTAGAGAAAGAGAGAGAGAACGATAGTTCTATTCCCCCTACCCCCCTTTCATCCACCGGTTTTTCTCCCGCATTGCAGTCCGCGTTGGAATCCTGGCTGCGGTACAAGGCGGAGAAGCACCAGAGTTACAAGCCCGAGGGATTGAAAGCCTTGATCGGGGAGATCCGCAACAACGCCGCCCGGTATGGCGATGATGCCGTGATCGGCTTGATCGGCAAGTGTATGTCCAGCAACTGGCAGGGCATTATCTGGGATCGCCTGAAAAAGGCCGAAGCCGAAAGCGGCACCTGGCACTATGACCCCGGAAGCATGGAGGGAAGCTTATGAATGCTTTGACAGATGCATTGAATACCGTGATCCGAAAGGCGCAGCCGGTCCGGAACCCCGGCGATTACATACAGGACGGCCTGCTGTACTGCGGCGCGTGCCGGACGCCGAAGCAGTGCCGGGTGCGGTTCGGAGCTGCCCTGCGGGTGGTGGGCTGTCAATGCAGCTGCGCCGCGCCGCGCTATGAAGCGGAGCGCAAAGCGGAACAGCAACGGCAGGAGATGGACCGCATTGAGCGGCTGCGGGCGTCCTGCATCGCGGACCGCGCCGTGCGGGGCTATACCTTCGCATCGGCGGAGGAAACGCCGGATCTTCTGCGCTGCAAAGCCTACGCGCAGCATCTGAGCGAGGCGGTGCGGGAGAACCGGGGGCTGCTGCTGTGGGGCAACACCGGCACCGGCAAGACCTTTGCGGCGGCCTGCATCGCCAACGCGGCGCTGGATCGTGGGATCCCGGCCATGGTGACATCCTTCCCAAAGATCCTCGGTGTAGGATGGGACGCCCGCGATAAGATCATCAGCCAGCTGAACCGATACAAGCTGCTGGTGCTGGATGATCTTGGCGCGGAGCGGCAGAATGATTACGCCCTTGAGACCGTGTATCGAGTGGTGGACGAGCGCTACAAGTCGGGCCTGCCGCTAATCGTTACGACGAACCTGCCGCTTTCTGCGCTGACGAAGCCTAAAAACATGGACTATCAGCGGATCTATGACCGGGTACTGGAACTGTGTACGCCGCTGTATTTCGGCGGGGAGAACCGGCGGCGTCCAAAGGCAAAGGAAAACCTGAAATGGCTCCGGGAGGTGACGGGATGACGCTGCATTTTGTGATAGCCCTTGCGCCGGTGACGAAGAAGAACAGCCAGCAGATCGTGCGGTTGGGCAAGCGGTACAGCATTGTGCCGAGCAAGCAGTACAAGACTTACGAAAAGGCGGCGATGCTGTTTATCCCGACGAATACATACAGCGGGATCACCGCGCCGGTGACGGTGCAGGCGCTGTTTTACATGCCGACGCGGCGGCGTGTGGATCTGACAAACCTACTGGAAGCGCTGGACGATACGCTGGTACGCGCCGGGCTGCTGGCGGATGATAACTGCCGCATCATCGTTTCCCACGATGGGAGCCGGGTACTGTACGACAAGGAGCATCCCCGGACAGAAGTGACGCTGAGAAGCTACAGGGGCGTGATGCCATGGGCAGAAAAGTGATAACGGAAGAAACAGTGCGGGAGATTGTCAGGCTGCGCAAGCAGGACTTGAGCGGCTCGGAAATTGCCCGGCGCGTCGGGTTATCGGCGGAAGCGGTAAACCGTCTGCTCCGGCAGCCGCGGATGGCCCAGCAGGAAGGAAGGGATCACTTTTGTGATTCCACAGAGCAGATCCAAATGTGCCTTGCCTGCCCGTTCCCGGACTGTAAAGCAAGCGGGCGGCTCTGCCCGTTGAAGGAGGGAAAAACACCGTGAGTGTAAAATGCGAGCTGTACCATGATAATTTCCAGAATTTCAAGCGGTACAACATTCCGAAAGCGCAGCTTGTAATTGCTGATATCCCATATAACATCGGCGTGGATGCCTACGCCAGTAACCCCATGTGGTATCAGGGCGGCGACAATAAGAACGGCGAAAGCAGGCTTGCGAAGCAGAGCTTTTTCAACACAGACGGAACGTTTCGGATCGCTGAGTATATGCACTTTTGTAATCGGCTGCTTCGGAAAGAGCCAAAAGAGAAGGGGCAGGCTCCGGCCATGGTCGTATTTTGTGCATTTGAACAAATGCAAACAGTGATTGCGTATGGGAAACGGTATGGATTTATGAAATCTTACCCGCTGTTTTTTATTAAAAATTACTCTGCGCAGGTGCTGAAAGCCAATATGAAGATTGTCGGTGCAACGGAGTTTGCTGTTGTGCTGTACCGGGATAAGTTGCCGAAGTTTCGCAATATGAGCACAGATGGGGAGCGGCACATGGTATTTAACTGGTTCCACTGGGAACGAGACAGCAGAAAAGAATACCCCAAAATCCATCCTACGCAGAAACCGGTTAGTGTTCTGAAACGGTTGATCGAAGTATTTACCGACCCGGGAGATGTGGTGATTGACCCATGCGCCGGGAGCGGCTCTACACTGCGTGCTGCGCGGGAACTTGGGCGCAATTCTTATGGTTTTGAAGTTGACCGGACGTTCTACAAGAAGGCAGCAGAGCAAATGCTCAAAGCATCAGAAGGAGAGGACTATGAGCAGATTTTTATGGAGGGTTGCGTATGAGTGTACGAGGGAAAGGCGTGACACGCCCTTTGTTTTTGATTGTTGCAGGAAAAAACGAACTCCCGGTTGCCGTGGGGGACAGCCTGACGGACCTCGCAAGGCAGACCGGCCTTTCTGTTGCCAATCTTTCCCAGCGGTTTAACCGTGCGCGGCGAAGCGGCTGGAAAAAGGGGAAGGTCAAGCAGGTCTGGGTGGAGTTCACGGACGAAGAATGGAAACGGCTGAAAGCCGGGGAGGAAGTATGACAGATCAGGAATTGATTCAGGCACTGCGGGAACACGCAGAATGGGCCCGTGCCAATGAATGGGAATGCCCAATTACGCTTGGGGATGATATTTATACTGCGATTCAGCGGTTGGAGCAGATGCCCCGGTGGATACCGGTGACGGAGCGGCTGCCGGAGGAACGAGTACTTGTAAATGTGGTGTGGGTAAACAGAGCCCCGGAACCGTATTATGAAAAAATAAAAGACGTTCCGTTCTCTGGTACTGCGTGTTTTTACGGAGGACGTTGGTATTGGGATTCGCCTGTACTTCTCGATTATCTGGCGGAATACGGGAAAGACGAATTTGATTTGGTGGACGTGGCTGTGGAAATCACCCATTGGATGCCGCTGCCGGCAGCGCCGGGGGAGGAGCCGCGATGAGAGCGCAATGTTCGATCACGGATGAGATCATCGTGGATAATTTTGCCGGTGGCGGTGGAGCGTCCACCGGAATTGAATTGGCGACTGGGCGGCAAGTGGCGATTGCCATTAATCATGACCCGGACGCAATTTTGATGCACCGCACAAATCACCCGTATACAGAGCATTTACAGGCGTCTGTATGGGACGTGGATCCTGTTGCGGTATGCCGTGGCAGGCCGGTGGGGCTTGCATGGTTTTCACCGGATTGCAAGCACTTTTCCAAAGCCAAAGGCGCGGCGCTGGTTGACCGGAAGATCCGCGGCCTTGCATGGATTACACTGCGGTGGGCGGCGAAGGTACGGCCCCGCGTTATCATTCTGGAAAACGTGGAAGAGTTTCAGACATGGGGGCCGGTACGTAAGGGAAAACCGGTAAAGAAACTGGCAGGGACAACATTCTGCAAGTTTATCCGTCAGCTTGAGGATCTGGGCTATCAGGTGGAGTACAGAGAACTCATCGCCGCGGACTACGGTGCGCCGACTTCCAGAAAGCGGTTCTATCTGATTGCCAGATGTGACGGTCAGCCCATTGTCTGGCCGGAGCCTACATACAGCAAAACGGGAGCGAACGGGCTTCCAAAGTGGCGCAGTGCGGCGGAAATCATTGACTGGGGCCTGCCTTGTCCATCCATCTTTGACAGCAAGGCGGAGATCATGCAAAAGTACGGGCTGAAAGCCGTGCGCCCGCTGGCTGACAACACCATGCGGCGGATCATCCGCGGGGTGGACAAGTTCACCATCAAGAGCGGGGAGCCGTTTATTGTGGAATGCAATCATTCTGGCGGTGGTCACATTGCCGATATACGGGGGCCTTACAAAACCATCACCGCAAAGCATACGGGCGGTATTGTTGCTCCCGCTCTAATCCAGTATCATACGGAGCAGACGGAGAATGTCAGGGCTTCCGGATTGGGCGCGCCTATTAACACAATAGATGCGTCCAATCGTTACGGACTGACCTGCGCAAACCTGGTGGAGTATTACACCGGCGGACGTCCGCTGGACGTTGCGGAACCCATGCACACCGTGACAAGCCACGATCGGGAAGCGGTGGTGGCTGCCCACGTGGTGAAGTTCAAGGGAGACAATCTCGGCCAAGAACCGGGAGAACCGCTCCAGACCATAACCGCCAGCGCCGGGGAGTTTGCCGTGTGCAAGGCGCTTTTGGCGAAGATACGCGAGGGTGATGATCTGGGATACTGGCCGGAGATTCGCGCCCTGCTGAACAAGTTTTGCGGCTATGATCTGGCGGAGGATGATGTGCTCCTGCTGGAAATCGGCAAGACGCTGTACTATATCGCCGATATCGGTATGCGGATGCTGTCTCCGCGTGAGCTGTATAACGCAACGGGATTCCCACCGGACTACATTATTGACCGCGATTATCTGGGCAATGAATACGGGAAAAGCAAACAGGTTGCGCGATGCGGGAACGCTGTGTGCCCGCCGGTGGCGTCCGCTCTGGTACGGGCAAATGTCCCGGAATGGTGCGACATCACAATTACGACAATGGCACAGCTGCTGGATCGCGTAGCGATATGAAGGAGGAAATGTGATGGAACGATTGACATTTTTGAACGGGGATGAAATCCCCTGCGTGAGGAACGATCAGTGCTTTGAAGAGCAAAGCGAGCACTACTGCGGCCCGGCAATTGACCGTCTCGCGGCTTATGAGGACACGGGGCTGACGCCGGAAGAAGTCCGCAGTATGTGCGGCGAATGGTGCGCGATGATGTCTGTTTGGAACAGCATTGGAAACTATGACCGTCTGCATGAGCTGGCTGAGGCCGACAGAGATGGGCGAGTGGTGGTGCTGCCGTGCAAGGTTGGCGATACGGTGTATTTTGCTTTGCTTGGAAGAATCATTGAGAAGCAAGTATTTAGCATCGTTTCATTTTCAAATTCCACAAGAATTTACTGTGGCGGAACCAGCGAATATTTCAGGCCAGAGGATATAGGGAAAACCTTCTTCCTTACCCACGAGGAGGCGGAGAAAGCATTGGAGGGAATAAAATGAGCGTATGTATAGGCAAGATCAAGTGCGAGATATACCGTGAGAAGCGATTCTGCAGCAAGGCTGCGGCTGTGGACGAGAACCATGAATGCGTGGGTTGCCGCCATGCAAAACGGCAGTGCGATGTAGGGCACTGCGTATTCAGTGTCAACGGTATGTGCAAGGCACTGGAGGGAATGAAATGACTAACATAGAACGCACGACCTTCTGCGCGGCGCTCAACCGCTACGGTGCGCAAACACAGATCACACTGGTCTTTGAAGAGATGGCCGAGTTGCAGAATGTACTATGTAAATTCTTGCGTGGTCGCATTGATGGCGACACACTTCCCAACATTGCGGAAGAAATTGCAGACGTTGGGATTATGCTTGACCAGATGGCGATTGAATTTAAAGTTGAAGATGCGGTGACGGAGCAGCGCGCCTATAAGGTTCGACGGCTGCGGAACAGAATTGAGTACGTGGAACAGGAGGACTGACAATGGCTGAATACATTGAACTGGAAGATGCGACTGCAATAATCGAAGAAAAACAAAAGGAACTTTGCCCAGTTGGACGATATGGCAGGGGTTATGTATACGGCACAGAAAGAGAAAAATATGATGCTTGGGAAGAAATTCTTGATGCTTTAGAAAATCTCCCCGCCGCCGACGTGGTGCCGGTGGTGCATACCCAATGGGCGCATATCGGCGGGGATGAGTGGTGTTGCCCTGTATGTGGTTTTGTCATTACCACTGAGGGCAGTTGGGATAAGCCTACCCAAAAATACTGCGAGGACTGCGGGGCCAAGATGGACGGAGGTGCTGACTGATGGAGAATCTTTTTTGCAGCGTTGGAATGATTGTGTGCGGATTCGGCGGAACGCTTCTTTGTATTGCTATCGTTTTCTTTTGCGCATGGTTAGCATCTTGCGCGTGGGCGGGTTTCAGCAACCAGTTTCGCAGCGTCTGTAAGGCTGAAAGCCTGATTTTTGAGTATCGCAAATATAGGGAGCAATTCCTTGCATGGATGAAACAGGGCATGCCGAAGGATGGTGCTGACTGATGGATACAGAAGCGGGCAGATGCAAGGACTGTGCCTTTCATCCGCGGGAAACTCATGGTACGCCGATCTGGGGCTGCGATTACCTGATCCTGACGGGAAAGCCCCGCGGCTGCAGCAGTGATCACTGCATCCGGTATCTGAAACGGACCGCCAAAATTGACAAGGAGTATCAGCGCGGAAAGTGGGAAGTGCGGGAGGGGTACAAGGCGTACATACTGCAGCAGTACGCCTACCCCGGGAAGCCCGTTCCGACGCCGTTTGTGCCCGCTGCTCCGCATATGGCTCCAAGAGTGGTACAGCCACAGAAAGCGGCTAAGAAGAGCACAGAGGAACGCATGCAGGACAGCAACAGGCGCTATTACGAGAGCCACCGTGACGAGATTGCAAAGCGGAACCGGCAATACAGAGAGAAGCACCGGGAAGCAATCCGGGTGTATAACAGGGAATACAACAGGAAGAAAAAGGAGCGTGAAGCAGAAAATGTTTGATATGGTCAATCATCCGGAGCACTACGCCAGCGGCAGCGTGGAGTGCATCGATGCGCTGGAAAGCGCCGTTCAGGGCCTACCACCGGAGCAGGCGATCTGCGCGGCAAACGTCATCAAATACGTATGGAGATACCACCGCAAGAACGGTTTACAGGATCTGCAAAAGGCGGAATGGTATCTGCACCGGCTGATGGAGAAGGTAGAATGAAAAACGCATATGCAGCAAAGATACAGGAGCGCAAGCGCTTAGAGCGGCACGTCACCCGCCAGCTGATGGCAGACTGTGCGCTGATTGCGGCAAACATCGTATTCGGTGCAGGGGAGAAACGCTGCGCGGCGTTCATGCGGAAGATGGAAGAGGTCTACACCGAAATGGCCGAGATCCAGCAGAAAGACACAGAAGACATGGAATACACAAAAGCCGTGGTGGATCGTAAGTTACAAGCGATCCTCGGCGATCAGTTTCAGCCGTGGGAAAGGAGATACTGTTACTATGATGGTTGATGTGGTCCCTTGCTGGGAATGTAAGTGGTGGGGCGATTGCCCGCGCATGGGGGACGCCGGTAAGGCGTGGAGCCGATGCAGGCTGACCGGCTGCACGGTCGATTCCGAGTTCTTCTGCAAGCATGGCAAGCGGGAGAGCAACACAGAAGAAAAAGCATAAAGAAAGGCCGCTGGGAGCGCTGCCCCGGCGGCCCTTTTAAAAGGTTTGCATGTTTTCAAAAGTCGTAGTTGTTGCAATCGAATCTTTACTGTATGATGGTTATAGCAGGGTTACTACCACACACCTCCTTACAGCGCCGTGGCCCCGTGGCGCGAATAACGGGGCTCTATATCCCGCAGAGATTGCGCGAGATCAATGCGGGCCCCTAAAAGTGAATCGGCGGGCACGCGTGCAAAGCCCCAAACACGCAACATGGCCCTGTTACGAGGGCCATATGCAGCATAGGTGCCCAGCAATGGGAGACCACAGCGAGTGACAGGGGCTTTCCTTGAAGCGCTAAAGCAGGGCAGGGCTGCAATGCTGCACCAAAAAAGAACACAGCGAAAATCAACAAGAAAGGATTGGTAAAATGCTGGTAGAAATTAAAAAATTGGGGAAAGAAAAAATTACAGCAACAACGAGCCTTGACGTGGCAGACACGTTTGGGAAAGAACACAGACGCGTGTTGCAAGACATCCGGGAACTTGGGTGCTCGGAAGACTTTCGACTGCACCATTTCGTGCAGTCCTCCTATGAAAACGCACAGGGGAAAAATCAGCCAATGTACCTTATGACAAGAGATGGATTTGTGCTTCTTGTAATGGGATATACTGGCGACCTCGCAATGAAATTCAAAGAAGCTTATATTAAGCAATTTAATGCAATGGAAAACGCGCTTCGCGGGGAAACGATTGAGCGCGAGAAAGGCATTGCGGTACGGCAGGCGCTGACAAAAGCATTGCAGCAGTCAACTGAAAATGAGCGAATGCACGGCCATGCTTATTCCAATTACACGAACTGCATCTATAGGACGCTATTTGGCAAAAATGCGGCGCAGCTCCGAGAAGAATTTGGAGTTGGAAAAGCTGATGCACTGCGTGATTGCTTTAATTCCGATGATCTGCAAAGCATTCAGTCAATGGAATGCCTTGTAAGCGGCCTTGTAGCGTGCGGGTGGGGGTATGATAGAATTAAATCTTTTATCACAGAGACAAACACAAAGTGTATTGGCGCATAAGCACTTGCTGTGTGCCCCTCGGGGCGTGGCCGCAGTGCTGCAGCAAATAATTTGAAAACGTTGCCGCGCGTATCGATGCGCTGATCAGCTGTGACGGGCGGATGAAATTAAACCGCAGCACGACAGTAGGCGAAATCAAAACGGAATCAAACAATAAACAAACGGCAATCAAAACGGAAGAAAAATAGGGCAAAAAGAAAAGAAACTTCCCCCTTTTTCCCCCTCTCTTCTTCTCCCCCTTGCATCCCCCGTATTATCTTACCCCCTATAATCCCCCAGAAAGAAAAGAAAAAATCCCCCCAGGAGCCCCCCGCTGGGCGCATGTACGCGGGGAATAAAAAATCGATTTGAGGTGGTGACAAATGGCCGCACGTCTGACAGACCGGCAGAAAAAGAAAATACTGGCGGACTATCTGGAAAGCGGCAGCTATCGTGCCACTGCGAGGAAAAACAACGTAAACGCATCCACTGTAAAGCGGATTGTTGAAGCAAGCGGCGATTTTGAGCAAAAAGCCGCACAAAAAAAGGAAGAAGTTGCCGCTGACGTTTTAGCATACATGGACGCGCATAAAGACCTTGTGTGTTCATTCATCGGCAAGGGCCTTGAAATGCTCAATGACCCCGACAAACTGGCGGCGGCAAATTTGAGCCAGATCACAACGGCGATGGGGACAGTAATTGACAAGTGGGCGATGTTGCAGGAAAAGACCGTTAATGACGGCAGTGAAAAGGTTCGGGTGGTAATTGATGTCTGAAATTCGCTTGTCAGAAAAAATAGGCCCTGCGTTTTATGACGTTGCACATGACGTCTTTCGGCATGGCCACACGCATTATGACGAGAGCGGCGGGCGCGGTTCGCTGAAATCGTCTTTCATCTCCATCGTTGTCCCGTTGCTGCTGATTCAAAACCCGGGCACACATGCACTGGTCCTGCGTAAAGTGGCAAACACCATTCGAGACAGCGTATATGCGCAATATATTTGGGCAATCGGCGAGCTGGGAATGGCGGCGTTTTGGGATGCCAAAGTATCCCCGATGGAGCTGATCTATAAGCCAACCGGACAAAAGATCATGTTTCGTGGCGCAGATGACCCAATGAAGATCAAGTCCATCAAGGTACCGTTCGGTTATATTGCCGTGACGCACTTCGAGGAAAAAGACCAGTTTGCCGGGCGGGCGGAAATCCGTAATATCCTGCAGTCCACCATGCGCGGCGGCACGGTTTTCTGGAACTTTGAAAGCTACAACCCGCCGATCAGCCGCGACAACTGGGCCAATAAAGACAGCCTGGAAGAGCGTGCCGATCGCCTGTGCCACAAGTCAACGTACCTGCAAGCGCCGCCTGAATGGTTAGGGCAGCAGTTCATTGACGAAGCGGAGCACCTTAAAGTGGCGGATGAGCGTGCATATCAGCACGAATACCTCGGTATTCCGGTTGGAACGGGCGGGAATGTGTTTGAAAATCTTGAGCTGCGAGAGATCACGGACGAAGAGATTTCGCATTTTGATCGCATATATAATGGCGTTGACTGGGGATATTTTCCTGACCCGTGGGCGTTCAACCAATGCCATTATGACGCGGCACGGCGCGTTTTGTACATTTTTGCGGAGATGACCGCAAATAAGAAGCGTAATAAAGAAACGGCAGATATGTTGCTTGATTATGGCCTTACGCGGGATGATCTCATCACAGCAGACGGTGCAGAGCCTAAAAGCGTCGCAGATTATCAGAAATTTGGTCTGCGCTGTATTAGTGCGAGAAAAGGCCCCGGCAGTGTTGAGCGTTCCATGCAATGGATGCAAGGCTTATCAAGCATCGTGATTGACAAAGTGAGATGCCCAAAGACAGCGGACGAGTTTGTTTCTTACGAGTACGAGAGGAACCGAGAGGGAGATATTATTAGCGGATATCCTGACGCAAATAATCATCATATCGATGCGTGCAGATATGCAACAGAATCGATATGGAAAACGCCTGGGCAAAAAGGGAAAAGTGACTATATACCCATTTGGAACAGATAGGAGCGGTTGAATGAAAACCTATCAGGATTTGTTAAACGCCGGAGAGAACGAACAGGATCGCATTGCCTTTATTCGGAGCGCAATCAACGATCATCGTGCATCAGGCGCATATAAGGCTGCGGCTGATGCGGAGCTATATTACGATGGCCTGAACCCTTCCATCAATCGCTACGAAAAGATTTTGTATGATATGCAGGGCAAAGCCCACAAGGATATGTGGACAGCGAACCACAAGCTGGCAAGTCGGTTCTTCGGCATGGTGGTCGATCAGGAAGTTTCCTATCTGCTTGGCAACGGTGTGACGTTCTCGGATAAGACCACGGGTAAGAAATTGTGCGCAGATTTTGACCAGGAGGTCATGGATGCTGCCAGAGCGGCGAAGATCGCGGGCGTATCGTTTGGCTTTTGGGATTTAACGCACCTACGCGTGTTTTCCCTCTTGGAATTTGTGCCGCTGTACGATGAAGAGGACGGCGCATTGAAAGCTGGTATTCGGTTCTGGCAGGTCGCGCCGGATAAGCCTTTGCGGGCGACGCTATACGAGATTGACGGCTTCACGGAGTATTTCCAGCCAAAAAATAAAGACATGAGCGTATTACATCAGAAGCGCAGTTATAAGCTCATTGTCCGTAAGGCAGAAGTCGGAGAGACTGAAATTTATGACGGCGGGAATTATCCGGGTTTCCCTGTTGTGCCGCTGAAAAACAATAGGCATTGCCTTTCGGAGATTGCAGGCAAGCGCAATACGATTGATGCACTCGATCTTGCTTCGTCCAACATGGTTAACAACGTGGACGAAGGAAACCTGATTTATTGGGTTTTGTCCAACTGCGGCGGCATGGATGATCTGGATGATGCAAAATTTATTGAGCGTTTGAAAACAACGCATGTTGCCCACGCCAACGGCGATGATGGCGCGAAGGTAACAAGCGAGACAGTCGAAGCCCCCTATGACGGAACGAATACCACCATCGACATGTTGAAAAAGAAGCTCTATGAAGATTTTCAGTGTTTCGATGCTTCTGCTGTATCGGCGGGCAATCAGACCGCGACGGCTATCAAGGCGAGCTATGTGCCGCTCGATCTGAAAACGGATAAATTTGAAGCCGAAGTCACGCGCTTTATTGTTGAGATCCTGCGGCTGGCCGGCATTGACGATCAACCCAGCTACACGCGCAATCAGATCATCAATAAAACCGAAGAAACACAGGCAATTCTTTTGGGCGCTCAGTATTACGATGATGAGTACATTACAAAGAAACTGCTGACCATAAACGGAGATATTGACCAGTTTGAGGACATGATGAAGCGCAAGGCGGCGGAAGAGATTGACCAAAGCTTTGTGGACCCGGGCGCGCCGGAGGTGAACGGCGATGGCAACGACTGATCTTGGGCATCAGCTGACCGATAAAAAGCTGGCGGCGCTGGAACGGCGCATTGCAAAGCTGTATCGAGAGACTGGAAAAGAGCTGCAAGTGACCATCAACACATACTTTGAGCAGTTCAAGCAGCGCGATGAGGAAATGCAGGCTCTGATCGGCACGGTGCAGAACGGTAAGGAGTGGACGGAACAGGACTATAAGCAATGGCGGCTCAATCAGATTGCACGCGGCGAGCGCTATCAAGCCTTGCGCGATAAGGTGGCGCGTCGTATGACAGACGCGAACGCCGTTGCTGTGTCTTATACCAACGATGCCACACCAGGCATTTACAGCCTGAACCGTAACTATGCGGCATACACTATTGAACAGGTTACCGGCAACATTGGGTTTGACCTGTGGGACGAGCAGACTGTCAAGCGGCTTATGGTAGAGCAGCCGGATCTGATGCCCTATTACCCGCCAAAACGCGCTTTGAAGCGCGGTATCGACCTTGCGTGGGGCAAAAAGCAGATTACAGCCAGCGTGACCAGCTCCATTTTGCAGGGCAAGAGTATCAAGCACATGGCGGACGACCTGCAAAAGCGGATCACCACCATGAACCGTGATAGTGCGATCCGAACGGCCAGAACCGCCGTGACCGGCGCGCAGAATGCCGGACGCATGGGCAGCTACGCGGCGGCGGAAAAGATGGGGATTAAGCTCAAAAAGGAATGGCTTGCCACGCTGGACAGCCGCACCCGCCATTCTCACGCCATGCTGGACGGTGAACAGGTAGAGCAAGACGATAAATTCTCTAACGGCTGCCGATTCCCGGGAGATCCGCAAGGCCCGCCGTGGGAGATTTATAACTGCCGTTGCACGATGATTGCTGCGGTGGATGTGGTAGATACCTCAGATGCGCAAAGACGCGCCAGAAACGCCGATACGGGCGAGACTGAGGTTATCTCAAACATGTCCTATGCGGAATGGGCTGGGTGGAAAACGTCTGCGGAACGCCAAAATGCGAACTTTGCGGGAACCGTAGGAATTACTGCAAGCTTTCGGCTTGGCATGAGCAATGTGCTGAAAAAAAGCAAAAACGCGGAAGTTAAGGCTGTATACGCCAAATACCAAAATGAACTCAAGTGCATTGACAGCCATTACAAGAAAGGGGCTTATTTTTATAGCAAAGATGGCGGGATACACTTTGACGAAACAAGCTCAGCGGCCGGAAGCAGGTATCAAAAGCCATATCAAGTTGCTTTCCATGAATTTGGGCACAATATTGACTGGCTTATAGGCGGAAAAAACCTATTTGAATATGCGTCAAACAAAGTGTATAATGGCAATAGACTTAAAGACGTTATAAAAAGTGATTATTTGGCGTTTAAAAAAGCGTCTGGCCAAAAGAAAAACGACGATTTAATAGCAATGCTCCGAGCTGAAAATATGCCATTGACAGAATGCGGGAATATTTCAGATATTCTTGAATATTGCACTAATAAATCATATCCGTTAGGAATTGGCCACGGCGTAAAATACCACAAGAACTCTGGAGCAACAGAAAAAGAATTCTTTGCCGAAGTTTTAGATAGTGCTGCGGCGAACGAGGAATCGTTTTTGCAAATGCAGCGGATTTTTCCAAATGCGGTTAAATTGGTACTTGACATTGTTAAGGGGGCTATATAATGACAGCTGATGAAGCGATCCGCTTGTACATGGAAAAATTTGGTGGGTTCCCTGCGTTCCTGTTTATGGGGGCCTCGGACGAAGTGATAATCAGCAAAGTGCAAGAAGCCATCAAGACGGGGCAAGAGATTGAAGCGTCTGACGATAATGTATATTGAGGGCTTGCGGAAATGAGTATCGAAATCCACGACAACAGCAAAGAGATCTCTGCTGCGATCAAGGTGGCGCTGCTGCGCGGGCTGGAGAAGTGCGGATTGGTTGCAGAGGGATATGCGAAAAAGCTGTGCCCCGTTGACACCGGGAATCTGCGGAACAGCATCACCCATATGGTAGACGAGCAAGAACCGGCGGCAATTATCGGAACAAATTCCGATTATGGCGCTTATGTGGAGCTTGGAACTGGGAAATATTATCCGGGCGGCAGGCCGACGCCGTGGGTATATCAGGACGCAAAAGGCAACTGGCACCGGACGAGCGGCAGAAAGGCGCAGCCCTTTTTGAAACCGGCCGCAGCGGAGCACGCAGACCAATATCGGGAGATTCTGAAAAAGGAACTGAAAAATGGATAATGAAACGATCAAGGCTATTGAAGCCATCATTAAACGCGGCAATGATGCTGAGATCCGGCGAAAAGGCGATGGGTACATCGTTTTGGAAGTAAAAAAAGCAATTAAATATACGACTTCTGCGTAATTGGGCGCAGGAAAGGGCAATTAGAGCCAACTACCGAGGATCCCTCGGCGGTTGGCTCTTTTCTTTTTGGTAAAATCCGCGAGGTATAGCGGTTTTTATAAAAACTATCGTTTCCAAAGGAACGGAACCAAAGAAAAGGAGATAGTGTCATGGCACTTACAAGAAAACTACTCAAAGGTATGGGGCTGACCGACGAGCAGGTAGATACCATCATCGAAGCGCATACCGACACCGTGGACGGCTTGAAGGCTGACGTCAGCAAGTACAAGGCGGACGCGGAGAAGCTGCCAGGCGTCCAGAAGCAGTTGGACGATCTCAAGGCAGAGGGTGACGGCGGCTATAAGGAAAAGTACGAGAAGGAACACACGGCCTTTGAAGCTTACAAATCCGACGTCACGAAAAAGGAAAGCAAGGCGGCGAAGGAAAAGGCCGTGCGGGCTTACTTTGAAAGCAAAAATATCACCGGCGCGAATCTCGACCTTGCAATGCGCGGCTGCGGCGAAGAAATGGCCGCATTGGAGCTGGACGGCGAGAAGATCAAGGACACCCAAAGCCTTGATACGCTGATCGAGGGCACCTATAAGGGGCTTGTCTCCACCACGCAGACAAAGGGCGCGAATCCCGCCACTCCCCCGGCGAATGCAGGCGGCGGCGCAATGACCAAGGATCAGATCATGCAGATCAAGGACAGAGCGGAGCGCCGGGCGGCAATCGCCGCAAACCTGAATCTTTTTGAAAAAGGAGAATGACAATGGCTGCTGAAAACAACCTGATTAAGAAAACCGACCTGGCCCGTGTTCGGGAAATTGAATTTACCGAAATGTTCGGTTACTCCATCAAGAAGCTGATGGAGGCGCTCGGCGTGACCCGTAAGATCGCCAAGCAGGCGGGCACTGTGCTCAAGAGCTACAAGGCGACCGGCACGCTTGAGAGCGGCGTTGTGGCCGAAGGTGACACCATTCCCCTCTCCCACTACAAGACCGAGGCCGTGAACTACAAGGAGATCACGCTCAAGAAGTGGCGCAAGGCCACCTCTGCCGAAGCGATCACCGACCGCGGCTACGATCAGGCGGTGGAGATGACCACCGACGAAATGCTCAAGGACGTGCAGAAGGGCATCCGCAAGAGCTTCTTTGACTTCCTCTCGACCGGCACCGGCGCGGTGAGCGGTAAGAACTTCCAGACTGTTCTTGCGCAGGCGTGGGGCAATCTGCAGGTCCTTTTCGAGGATGACGAGATCGGCGCGGTCTACTTCATGAACCCGCTGGATGTCGCGGATTACCTGTCTACGGCCAACATCACCGTGCAGACCGCGTTCGGCATGAGCTACGTTGAAAACTTCCTCGGCCTCGGCACGCTCATCATGAACGCCAGCGTCCCCAAGGGCAAGATCTACGCCACAGCAAAGGACAACATCGTCCTCTACTACATCCCCGTCAACGGTGCCGATCTGCAGGAGGTTTTCACCTTTACCACCGACGCGACCGGCTACATCGGCATCCACGAGGAGCCCGATTACACCAACATGACTGCGTCCGACACTGTCATCAACGGTATGGAGCTGTTTGCCGAGCGCATTGACGGCGTGGTCGTTGGCACCATCGACAGCGGAACGCTTGGCTCGCTGACGGTTACTTCTGCCTCCGGTTCCAAGAGCGGCGATACCAAGATCACTGTTTCCCCCGCAAAGGCTGCGGCGGGCAACAAGTATAAGTACGCTTCTGGCGCGTCCGCTGTGACCGTCGCTTACGGCGATAATGTGGCGGGCTGGCTTGATTGGGACGGCAAGAAAGACCTGACCATTGCCACTGGCCAGAAGGTGACCGTTGTTGAGTGCGACGGCAACTATCATGCGCTCAAGTCCGGCAGCGCTGACGTAACGGCAAAAACCTGATAGGAGGGCAGCGTAATGCTTGAACAAGTCTTGCGGCATTTGAACAACTGGTTTCTTCTGGAAATCCATGAAGGAACGTTCACCGTGGAGAATGGCGGCGTTACGCTGCCTTTTCTCCAAAACGGGCAGTATTTCCGTATTGTTGGCTCCGTTTTCAATGACGGCCTGCACCAATATCCGGCGGAAAACCTGACCGATGAATCTTTTACAGGGGTGGTGTGGGCACTTGCTGTCCCCAAAGCTGTAATAACCCTTGCAGAAGACATCTCTGCGTGGCAGGAAAAGAACGGCGAAGCTGTTATGAGCCCGTTTACTTCGGAATCGTTCGGGGGCTACAGCTACACCAAAGCAAGCACCAATACAGCGGATACAAGCGCTGTGACCGGATGGGCAGGCGCTTTCCGCAGCCGCCTGAATGACTGGCGAAAGCTCAAGGGGGTGGAACCGTGAGCCTTTTAGATGATTTTGCCCGCGAGTGCGTGCTGATGGAAAAAACGCGGGTGCCGGATGGTGCAGGCGGATACGAGGTCACATGGGCGGAGGGCGCGGCATTCCTGAACTATCAAGCGCTTGACACCTCAATGGAAGCACGCAGAGCGGAAAAAGAGGGCGTTACTTCGGTATACTCCGCGCTGGTCAATAAGGACGTCCCTATCGAGTACAACGACTATTTCCGCGACAAAGTCACAGGAAATACTTACCGCGTGACTTCCAACCCGGAAGAGCGGGAAGCGCCAAGGTCGGCAAGCGCAGCTATTCGCGCTCTGAAATTTTTTACTGTTGAGCGGAAGGAGCTGCCGAAATGACAAAGGATAAGGCGCTCCATGCGTGGTTTTCCCAATTTCTTACTGCTTATCCGACCTCGAACGTGCCGGAAGACGCAGTTTTTCCATGGCTGACCTATGAGCTGATCACCGGCTCGTGGGAAAGCGGTGAAATCGGGCTGACGGTCAACCTTTGGTATTACACAGAGGGAGAAGCAGTCCCAAATGCAAAGGCGCAGGAGATCAGTGACGCCATTGGTATGGGCGGCGTAATGGTTTCCTATGACGGCGGTGCCATGTGGCTGAAACGGGGATCTCCATGGTGTCAGAACATTGTGGATGATTCCGATTCCAATATTAAGCGGCGGTATCTTAACATCACGGTTGAATATCTGTCGCAGGACTGAAAGGACTGAAATTATGAAATTTACGAAAATTCCTTCCGATACATTCCAGAAGCTCCAGATCAACGCGGGCATCCTGACTACCGATTTTACGCCCGCAACCGGTGCCGTGGGCGAATCCGGCCAGATCGGCGCGACTTCCGGCGGTATCAACTTCACTGCAACGCCCACGTTTTCCGATTTCGGAGATGATATTGACAACTGCCCCAAGAATATGAAAGAGCTGAAAAAGCTGGATTCCTGGGAAGTAAAGATGAGCGGCACCTTTGTTAATGCGGATACCGCTATTGCAAAGAAGCTCATCGGTGCGGCGGATATCGGCTCCACCGACACAACGAAAGTAACGCCCCGCAACGATCTTGAAGATTCTGATTTTGGAGACATCTGGCTGGTTGGCGACTATTCTGACAAAAACGGCGCGGAAAACGGTGGTTATATCGCAATTAAGCTGCTGAACGCTCTGAGCACTGGCGGTTTCAAGCTGCAGACCAGCGACAAAGCAAAAGGCCAGTTTGCCTTTGAGTTTACCGGCCACTATTCCATGAGCGCACAGGATACAGTTCCGTTTGAGCTTTATATCAAAGCTGGCACCGCTGAATCGTAAGGAGGGCACATGAAACTTTCAGACGTAAAAGGGGAGCGCGTTTTTGACGTGATCGCGGATATTATTGATCCGATTGCCAGTATTGCGTCAGACGAGACGGCATCAGCCATGTTCCGCCGGGAAAAGTGTCCGGAAGGTATGACAGCCGCGCAGTTTGCGGCGGAGCGTGTTCGGAAATCCGCTCCGGTGCTCCTGAAAACGCATAAGCACGATATTGTCACGATCCTGTCGGCAATTGAGGGCACGGACCCGAAAGAATATGCGGACAGTCTGAATCTGGTCAAGCTGCTGCGTGATGCGGCAGAGCTTTTGACGGACAGCACGTTTCTTGAGCTTTTTACCTCTGCGCAGAGCAAGAAAACAGGGACGCCCTCTGGCTCTGCGCAGGCCAATACCAAGGGCCAAAAAGAATAAAGCCCTTTATCCGGTATTGCCTTGCTTATTGCCGGCATGAAAACGTGAAGAAGGCATACCGGCTGTATGTAAGCGAAGCTTTGCGGCTGATCAGCAAAAATACTGCCGGATTTCGCGGCGGTACGTTCCTGGATGTACGCTATGCGGATATTTTGAACCAGAAAAAGCAGGACAGCCGGTCCTGTGAAGAAATCACGGCAGACATTGTGCAAAGGTGCGGATTGGTGGTGAAACATGAATCTTCTTGACCTGTTTGTAAAAATCAGCGTAGACGATCAGGCCAGCGACAAGGTTGAAAATCTCGGGGCAAAGGTCGTTGCAAAAGGCCAGCTGATGGCCGATGCTGCAAAGCTTGCCATGAATGGCATTGTGCAGGTCGGTCAGGCGGTCGCAGGGACGGTCAAGCAGTCTGTAGAAGCGTATGCGGCGTATGAGCAGAATGTCGGCGGCATTCAAAAGCTGTTCGGCAATATGGGGAAAAGCCTTGAAGAGTACGCCGCAATGAACAACACCACCACAGACGCGGTGGCGAGCCAATGGGCCAAACTGGAAGACGCGCAGAATACCGTACTGGAAAACGCAAACAATGCGTGGAAAACGGCCGGTATGTCCGCGAACGATTATATGCAGCAGGTCACTTCGTTCTCCGCTGCGTTGATCACTTCCCTTGGTAACGATACTCAAAAAGCTGCAGATTACGCAGACATGGCAATGATCGATATGTCCGACAACGTCAACACGTTCGGTTCCAATATGCAGGACGTGCAAAACGCTTATCAGGGTTTTGCGAAGCAGAATTATACAATGCTGGACAACCTGAAACTCGGATATGGCGGTACACAGTCTGAAATGCAGCGTTTGATTGCGGATGCTTCCAAGCTGACCGACGTACAGAAGGAACTCGGCGTCACGGTGGACGGGAATTCGATGTCCTTCTCAAATATTGTTGCGGCGATTCATGTCATGCAGGAGAGTATGCAGATCGGCGGGACAACGGCACGAGAAGCGGCAACAACGATCGAAGGATCCATCAACGCCATGAAATCCGCATGGGATAATCTGTTGGCCGGATTTGGCAACGAAGATGCGGATCTGGGCGTGCTTGTCACCAACTTTGCGGAGAGCGTTGCAACTGCCGCTGGGAATGTGCTCCCGAGGATCGGGACTATTCTTAATAGTGTCGGGGACCTGATTATTGATTATGCTCCGAAGCTTGCGGACAAGGCAAAAGACATGATCCTGTCGTTTGCCGACAGTTTGCAGGACAGCGGCAATATGTCAAAGGTTGTAGAAAGCGCTGTGGAGATCTGCACTGCGCTGCTTGATGCGATTCTGAGCATGATCCCGTCAATCATCGAAGCTGCGCCGAAGATCATCACCGCTTTTGCAAAAGCCCTTTTTGACAACCGACGTCTAATCGCTGATTCCGGGTTGAATCTGATGGAAGCCCTTGGAGAGGGCATTGCATCCATGAACAAGCTGATCATCAACGTTGTGTCGCAGAACATTGTAAGCCCGACCGTAAACGAGATTAAAAAGCTCCCGGGAATGGCTTTGCAATGGGGGCAGAATCTTGTGACAGGATTGTGGAACGGAATCGCAAACAAAGTCGGATGGCTGAATAATCAGATTTCCGGGTTTGTCGGCGGAATTGTCAGCTATGTAAAAAAACTTTTGGGTATCCATTCGCCGTCCACCGTTTTTGCTGGCATCGGCAAAAACATCGGTCTTGGCGTTGCTGTTGGCCTGAATACCAGCAAAAGCACAGCATTGAAAGCTGCCGATGATCTGGCAAAGTCTGTTTATCAGAACAATGTTGAATGGCTGAACCGGCAGGTCAAATATAATGACTTTTCGGTTAAACAGCAGCTTGCGGCATGGAAAGCCATTCAGAGCCAGTTTATTTCCAGCTCCCAGCAGTACGCAGATGCGGAAAAGCAGATCCTTGACCTTCGCGAAAAGGCGGAGCAGGAATATTACGACAATATTGAAAAGGTCGAGAAAGAGTATCAGGATGCTCTTTCCAAGCGCACCAGCGAGATCTACAATTCTTATTCTCTGTTTGACGAGATTCAGGAGCGGGAACAGGTCAGCGGAGATTCTTTGATTGAGAATCTGCGGGATCAGATTTCCACAATGGAGGAATTTTATAACGGTCTCCAGACGCTGAAAGATAAGGGCGTCAACGACAGCCTGATTGAAGAGATCCGCACGATGGGGCCGGAAGCTGTGGATCAGCTTGATGCGCTGCTTTCCCTGAGTGATGACAAGCTGAGCGAATATTCCGAGCTTTACGGGGAGAAACAGAAGCTTGCCAATGATGAAGCGAAAAAGGAGCTTTCAACGCTCCGCACAGACACGCTTGCACAGATTTCCGAGAATCTGAGCGACCTTAAAAGCCTGTATGACGATGAATCCCCGGATGTTGGAGAAGCGTTTATGGATGGCCTGCGGCAGGGCATTGAGAACGGATCTTCGGATGTGATCAACGCTGCCATTAGAACCGCACAGCAGTCTGTTGACGCTGTAAAAACAACGTTGGGCATTCATTCCCCATCCACTGTATTTGCAGAGATCGGCGAAAACATGGTACGTGGTCTCGGCGTTGGCTGGGAAAGCGAGTATGAAGATGTGCAGCGGGGGATTAACGACAGTCTGCAATTCCAGACCGGAAACGTTGACTTTGCATCTTCCGGCATCGGCGTATCTTCTGCTGCGATGATCAACAGCATGAATTCCGCATCGCAGAACGGCGGCAACTTTACGTTCAACCTGATGCTCCCGGATATGACAAAGCTTGCGTCGTATCTGTTCGGACCCATGACAAGCTATGCCAAAGCAAATGGTACGCCGATTCTGAACCCACAGTGAGGTGACATATGACACAGTTGATTTTGGATTCTTCCGGGAGCGCAGTTGCGCTTCCGGAGAGCCGGAAAGGCGGCTATACGGTTCAGAATGAGCCGCTTTCCGTCAGCGTTGAAATGGTATCCGGGAGAGTAGTCCGGGAGCTGCGCGGCCATGTATGGAAGATTACCTATCAGTACGGATTTTTCAATACGGAAATGAAAAACAAAGTCATTGCGGCCTGTGAAAAGGGGCAGTCACAGACGATTCAATGCGGTTTTCTGCCGCAGGAATCCGATGCAGGCGCTCTGACATATGGCGATTTTATTGTTACATCCTTTACCCGCCCCAAATTTATGTGGTCCCGGCAGGCGGTTTCTGAAAGCGAGATTACAAGTGTACCCCTCTGGGGCGATTTCAAAGTGGAGCTGCGGGAGGTGTCCCCGCATGATTGAGCACTCTGCGGCGTATGATGCCGCCATTACCGCTGATTCCCGCCGGATCCTGCTCAAAGCGATGATCGATATTATCTCCCCGGATATTGTTTACGGTACCGCAAAAAGCAGCGGGGAAAGTAATTACAGCAAAAGCGAGCAGCTGCATGATAAAGATTTCAGCAACCCGCCCAAAGACGCCACATTGGAGAAAAGACGCTGGGCGCTGGATGGAACATGGGATCTTTTCCCGGATGATCCGGCGGACACGGCGGGGAATGTCGCTTTTATGGGCGACATTCTTTCCGGAAGTGATGGGACCTTTTCGCCGGAAGTCTGGGTGGAGCTGCGGTTTTCCGGCGTTTCTGTTTTGCAGGCGTGCTCCATTTATTTCCCGGACAATGAATATGACGGCCTGCCCGTTGATTTCACCGTTCAGGTGCGGCAGGGCGGGACGGCATATTATACCGCGACTTTTACGGATAATACCGCTGCGTCGGTCTCTTTAAGCGGCTTCACTGTCAATAACCCGGATGCTATCCGTGTGACTGTTTCAAAATGGTCACTCCCGAGCCGCAGATTGCGGGCTGTGGAGATCGTACCGGGCGTTTATGAATCGTGGGATAACAGCATTATTGCGGAATTCAACGTCAAGCATCAGGGCAACTTTTCATGCAATGCGCTCCCTTACGGCACCTGCACACTGAAAATGGACAATCTGTCCCGCCGGTTTGAGCCGCGCTCTAAATCCGGCCTGTTTCAGTCTATCGAGGAACGGCAGGCAATTGACGTTTCTATCGGCGTTCGCATGCCGGACGGTACAACGGACTATAAGCGCGTCGGCATGTTTTATCAGCATTCCGGCGGATGGAAAACCGGTGACAACGGATTGAGCATGCAATGGGATCTGGTGGACATTATCGGCCTGCTGGCAGACCGGGAATTTATCCCGCCCGCTACGCTTCCGACAACGCTTTCTGGCTGGATCGCGGCGCTTGTGGAACAGCTGGGCACCAATTTCAAGGACCGGTATACGGTGGATGCAAATTATGCATCTGCCGCAATCACAGCCAGCGCGGCGGCGGACGTGACGGGAAAGAAATGCGGAGACATCCTGCGATGGGCCTGCATGGCTGCCGGAGTTTGGCCGCGTGCAGATGCAGAAACCGGGTATCTCGCGGCGGAACCGTTATGGAATCAGGGGAATAAGCTTACGCTTGAAAACCTGATTGCTTATCCCACGATGAAAGCGAATAACGATGTGGCCGCGTTGATTTTTACGCTGTACGACGGCCAAAGTACAAAATACATCGTCTCCGGCAATTCAACGGCATCCAGTGACACGGTGAGCATAGACAATCCGTTCATCCACACACAGGCGCAGGCGTTGACTGCCGCAAAGCTGATGCTGTCTGCCTACGGCGGAAATCAGCTGGAAACCACCGGGCGCGGAAATCCAACCTCAGAAATCGGCGACGTGGATACGGTTTGGCTGGACGAAAGCAGCGCAGTTACCGCACGCAGAATGGCACAGACTTTTCAGATTTCAGGCGGCGTTCTGCAAAGCTGCCAGAGCACACTTTTACAGGCGGACGGTTCGTTCCTGTTTCAGAATCGGGCAGTCATTACAAAAAGCGGCACGTGGACGGCTCCGGCAGGCGTTGCAAAGCTGCGCCTGATCCTTGTGGGCAAAGGCTCCGACGGTACCTCCGGCACGGATGGCACATGGTCAGAGCGCGGCGAGGACGGCGTTGACGGCGCGGGCGCGAAAGTATGGGCAGATACCGTCAGCATCAATGAAGCACAGTCTTTTACGGTGACCATTGGCGATGATACGGTATTCGGTGCATATTCCAGCGCAAACGGAAAGCGTTATGAAAACGGCTATACCGATATTGCCAACGGCGACAGCTTTGCGCGAACCGGTGTTCAGGATCCGCTCCCGCATTCCGGCGATGGCGGCATCAAAGGAACCGGCGGCGCAAAAGGCGAACGGCACCGCGAAACGTCCAAAGGAAAAGACGGCAGCACGCACACGTACAACGTGATCGATAATTATCCCGGCAAAGGAACGCCGGGCGTTTCCGGTGCGACGGGATGCGTCATCGTATATTGGGAGAAGGGAAGCACATGAGCTTTGATTTTTCAACACTGATCACAGACCGCACAGCGGCGGATGTGGGCGCACGCAACGATAAAGGCACCTACAACGCATCTGATTTGAACCGGGTGGATGCTTGCCTTGAATACCTCACCGCACGTCTGACCGGCTATGGATATGTGCTTCCGGGGTATCAAAGGGTGGAGATCATCCGGCCGGATATCAAAACCGTCACCACAGAAACAAAGCTGGTTGATGAGCCAATCACGGAAGACAACGTGAATGAGTTCTTCGACGTTACCAACGGGACCTATTATTTCGCACCGTCAAAGGGAGTATGGACAAGCAACAACGGCGGCGTCCAAAGCTCCACGGCAACCACCACATTCAAGGCCAAAAGCGCAATGCCGGTTTCTTTTGATTATTCCTATTCCAGCGAAGCGAACTACGATAAATTTACCCTCACAGTTGCCGGTACGACGGTGGAAAACGGCGTCAGCGGCGCGACAACGTCAAAATCGTATTCCGGGAATCTGGCGGCAGATCAGACGATTGTTCTGACGTATAGCAAAGATTCGTCCAACGATACCAACGATGACAAATGCACGCTTTCAAACCTCAAAACGCAGGTCACAAAAACCGTCGAGGTTGTCACTACCACCCCGGATACCCGCGACCGTTATACATGGTTTGAAGATGATATCCCCACGCCGTCGAAAATGACACAGTACCTTGCAAACGTGGCTGCAATACGCGCGGCCATTACGGCAGATACGCCTGCCACGCCGGAGAGCATGGCAAATCTGACCTACACGGAAGCAAACGACATCGAGCAGATCCTGATTGACATTGACGATGCGTTGACCCGCGCTGCGGCTGCGTGGTTCTATTCCGGGGATTTGTTCTCCGGCGAAATCTGAAAGGAGCGAAACAAATGTTCGATAGAGTGCCTTTATACCCCGGACGCGTCAAAATGACGCCTGTTTCCGGGCAGGCCAATATTTACGACATGGAACGCGCAGACAAGCCCACACAGGCCGGTACGCCGCTGAATAAGACCACGCTGCTCAAAGACAGTACCGCGGCGCTGTACGGGCTGACAGATGCCACACCGGATGATGTGTTTGTGCTTTTGAAAAGGTATTCAGAAGCAAATATGCCGGCAGGTACAGGTACGTTAGTAATTACCACAGTTGACAGTTCTGGTAACGCGGTAGGCGGCATTGATGTGAAAATTTTTCGAGGATCTTCTGTTATCAAAACAGTACGAACAGAAGAAGATGGGTGCATTTTTGTATCTTTATCTGCTGGCAACTATACCCTTTCAATTGAAGAATCTGTTTTTTATGAGATTTCATCAGTATCAGTTCCAGCCGAAGTTGTAAGTAGAGGATTTCGCTTTATCAATATGGTTGTTTCCCCGATTTTAACAGGGGAAGTAAGATTTACGCAATCTACTGCTTTTACTGTCCCGGCTTTTGTAAAAAAGCTAAAAGTTTTTGCTGTTGGCGGTGGTGGATCTGGCGCGGCTTCATCTGGACGAAATAACAATGCCCCTTGTATAACTGGCGCTTCTGGTGGCTACACAATTACAAAAGAAATATCTGTACCTGGAGAAAAATGCACTATCACAATTGGAGCTGGTGGCCCCGCGATCGATATTACATCAAGCTATTACAATGGGAAAGATGGCGGTGATACAAAACTGGTTTCTGAAAAGGGTGTGACTGTCTTGGCCGGGCGTGGATTAGGTGGTTTTGCAATCGACAACTCAGCTTACCAGTATGGAGCCGGGCCGAGCGGTGGCTCAGGTGGTGGATCTGGAGCCTACGAAAATGATGAGGCGGCAGGCGGAAGTGATGGCGGAGACGCAGCAAAAACCGGTGGAACTGGATCGTATAGATACGGATACGGCCAAGGAACAACTACCCGATATTTTGGAGACACTAATGGTGAGTTGTTTTCTGGCGGTGGTGGCGGTTACGCTAATGGCCCCGGCGGTAATGGCGGAGGTACAGCTGGCGTCTATGGTTCAGAATATTCTTCGGATGCTATCTGCCTTGATGCAACTACCTATGGCGCTGGGGGCGGTGCTGCAAAAACTTATACCGCTGGGAAACGCGCCAAAAGTGGTGCTGGCTATCAGGGGCTTTTGGCAATAAAGTGGGGGTACTAAGATGAATGTGTGTATTGTTGAAAACGGAATTATTTCTAATGTCATTGTTGCTTCGGATCAAGCGGACCCTGCTGATTTTGGAGGATACTTATTGCCGGACGGAAAATGGATTGGGGATATTTTCCAAGATGAGATCCCCACTTCTACCCTGGAAGAGCGTATCACGGCGCTTGAATCCGCCACAGCCATTACTTTTGTTACACTCTGCGAAGCCGGAAACATTGATGCCGTGACAGCGAGTGAACACGTTGATTTGTTCAGCCCGTGGGCGTATCCGGTAAGTTACAAAACGGGGCAAATCCGGGGACACGGCGGGAAGCTGTACAAATGCTTGCAGGATCACACATCTCAAGAGACGTGGACACCGGATGCGGCTCCGAGCCTGTGGGTTGCAATCTCAGACCCGGCGGAAGAATGGCCGGAATGGAGCCAGCCTGTGGGCAGCACAGACGCCTACGCCAAGGGGGCGAAAGTCTCCCATAGCGGGAAGCACTGGACATCCGATGTGGACAATAATGTGTGGGAACCGGGCGTGTATGGCTGGACAGAGGTAACAGAAGCATGAGCCATTCAAGGTAAAAAAATACATATGACAGGGAGAGAAGACATGACGCTGGAAGAACTGTCGCTGAACTGGCGGCAAACCGAGGATCGCAGTCTGCGCAACGAGGGGCGCATCAAGAAACTGGAAACAGACCAGAAAGCACTGATGGAGCTGACAGCGTCCGTCCGGGAGCTGGCCGCCGATCAGGCAAACATGAAGAAGGACATCGGCGAGATCAAAGACGATGTCCGGGCATTAACTGACAAGCCTGCCAAGCGCTGGGACAACCTTGTAGACAAGATTGTGTGGGCGATTGCCGCCGCCGTGGTGGCATATCTGCTGGCCGGTGCGGGGCTGTAAAAAATTTTTCAGGAGGAATTATTATGACAAAGGCAACGGAAATCATCATGCAGGTAAGCAAGGGCGATATCACGGTAGAGCAGGCGAATGCTGCGCTGAAAAAGCAGAACGCCGGTTTTGTGCTGGATCCGGGCAAGGTGACGCTGACGGACGAAGAGCGCGCCGGTGCGGTAGTCAGCGACGATCCCACCAAGGTCACCGGCTGGGGGCTGGTGTCCGGCATGTACGGCACGTTCAAGATCCATGTGGAAAAGGGCAAGTTCCCCTATAATACCGCTCTGGGCAGCGGCAATTCCAATTTCTACATCGGCGGCCGCGTGTACGCCGTAGAGGGCGACCATATCGAGGTGCTGAAATGAAAGCGGTCAACATTCCCGTCCGGCTGAAAAATCCGTGGTTCTGGGTGGGCGTGGTGTCGATCATCATCACGGCGATCGGCCTTGATCCGACGACCATGACCAGCTGGGGCGCTGTGCTGGACGCGGCAGAAGCGGTGCTCCGGAACCCCGTGCAGCTGGTAACCGCAGTGTTGGCGGTACTGGCCGTGTTTGTGGATCCCACCACGGCAGGCCTGACGGACAGCGCACGGGCACTGAGCTACACATGCCCGAATAAAGATAAATGATTACATAGGGGCTGTCCCATAAAACGGGCAGCCCCGCAGTTTAAAGGAGCGTAAAGCATGCTCAAATCGAGAGACATTGACCGGCTGCGCAGCGACGTCGCGCATAACTGCCGGGTGTTGATTCAGCGGTGCGCGGCAGAGGGCTTGCCGGTGGCTGTGGTGGAGACGGTGCGGGATCTGGAATACCAGTCCAGCCTTTATGCGCAGGGGCGAACAAAGCCGGGAAAGATCGTGACCAACCAGAAAACGCCCTCTTTCCACTGGGACAAGGTGGGGCTGGCCTTTGACATCTGCAAAAACGTCAAGGGCCATGAATACGACGATGCGGATTTCTTCCGCAAGTGCGGCGCGATCGGGAAAGAAATGGGCTTCACCTGGGGCGGAGACTGGAAGAGCCTGCCGGATCGCCCGCATTTCCAGTGGGACGATGGCGGCAGATTTACGGCACCCATGGTGCGCAAGGGGCAGCTGCCGCGGTTGATGCCGCTGTATCAGGAGGTGAAAGCAGTGACCAAAGACGAAGCGAAAAGCATCCTCAAGTCCAAAGCGGGCCTGAGCGACGCGACGATCGTATACCTCGACAGTTATCGTTATGGCGATGATCTTATTGTCAAGCTGGCACAGGCCGTGGAAAAATAATCTGAAAGGATGGATTCGGGCGGTGGCACGGCCACCCACGCAATAGCGCTCTGCAAGCCCTAAAAGGGGCATGAACAGTCAGTATAGAACAATACGCGCATTGCTATCGTCTATGGCTCCAAACAAAGCAATCGAAGCCGTGCGCAGGGTAAACCTGCCGGAGAGAGAAGAACAATGCGTCATTGACATTGATATTTGCAAAAAAAGCTGCGTGCAGACGGCAGAACATTTGCACGTCAGCGTGGATGGACTTGCCAAAATACGGCGTAAAGCATACGCCAAAATAGCGGATGATATTCAAGGGTGAAAAGCAGGAGCGTACCGGCATGGTGCGCTCTTGCTTTTTTTATTGAACGGGCAGAACGCGGGCAGTTTTCGGGCAATTTATCTGCCCGATTTTTTATTACCATAAGAGCAGAAAGACAGGTGGTCACATGTACGAAAGATTGATTGCATGCGGCTTTACTCCACAGATGGCAAATGACGTCTTGGCACTGTATCAGACCGAAAGCGGATTGCAGACGTATGTTTTTATGATTGAGCACATTTACAGGGAGTTTCGCCATGTTTAAGCATTACAACAAAAATCCGCAGGGAAAAAACGTGGGGGATTGCACAGTCAGAGCGATTTCCAAAGCCACAGGAATGGACTGGGACTGTACCTATATGGCACTTTGCATGCAAGGCCTGACCGACGCAGATATGCCCAGCAGCAACGCCGTATGGGGCCACTATTTGAGCGAGGAAGGATACCGCAGACATCTTGTGCAGGATACTTGCCCTGATTGCTATACCGTGTGTCAATTCTCTGCGGATCATCCAGCAGGCACGTTTATTTTGGCCCTTTCCGGCCATGTGGTTTGTGTGCAAAACGGCGATTGGTATGATAGCTGGGATTCCGGAAATGAAGTGATCTTGTATTACTGGGCGAAAGAAAGGATGAAGTGACATGGCATATACACCATATGGATATCAGAATCCGTATTATCCGCAGGCAATGCCGGACAACCTCATGCAGATGCGGCAGCAGCAGATGATGCAGCAGCCTATGTCCGCGCTTGCAACAAATCAGCCCGCTATGATTTGGGTGCAAGGGGAAGTGGGGGCGAGGTCTTATCTGGTCAGCGCCGGTAATACTGTTCCACTTTGGGACAGTGAAAATCAGGTGATTTATTTAAAATCTGTTGACGCATCCGGCGTGCCGTCTATGCGGATCCTGGACTACACGGAGCGCACGGCGGCGCATAAAGCAGCGCCAACGGTAGTGCAGCAGGGCGAATATGTTACCCGGAAAGAGTTTGAAGAGCTGGCAGCACTTGTAAGTAAGATCAGCGGCGATACGAGCAAGGAGGAAAAAGCAAATGAGTAATCCATTGTTTGATTCTTTGGGCGGCGGCAAAATGCCTGGTCCTGCCGGGCAGTTCCAGAACATGATTCAGCAATTCCGGCAGTTTCAAAGCAGTTTTCAGGGCAACCCGAAAGCAGAAGTTGAAAAACTTTTGCAAAGCGGCGCAATGAGCCAGCAAGAACTAAACCAGCTGCAGCAGATGGCCCAGCAATTCGGCCATTTGTTTCGATAATAAGCAAACAAAACCAAAAACATTTTGCTAATTGGATCAATATCGTGGCCACGATTTGATAAATAAAAAACGAAAGGAGATTTTATATGTCTCTCTCTGACGGTACCCCCATGATGACGATGCCTGTTGCTCCCGCAAACAATTACGGTGGTGGAATGGGTATGTGGGGCCAGGATTGGATCTGGATCATTGTCCTGTTTTTGTTTGGCTGGGGCCGCAATGGCTTTGGCGGGAACGGCAACAACGGCGTAATGGACGGCTATGCCCTGACTTCTGATTTCGCCAACATTGAACGCAAGCTGGATGCGGTCAACAATGGGATCTGCGATGGCTTTTATGCCATGAATACCGGTATGCTCAACGGTTTTGCCGGTGTGACGCAGGCTGTGACCAGCGGATTTTCTGCTGCCGAATTGGCACGCTGCAACCAGCAGGCCGCATTGATGCAGCAGCTGAACGCTATGCAGATGCAGAATCAGGAATGCTGCTGCGAAAACCGTGCAGCGATTGCGCAGGTGCGTTATGACATGGCAACGCAGGCATGCGACACCCGTAACACGGTTAACACCGCGGCGCGCGACATTATCGACAACCAGAACCAGAACAGCCGCGCGATTCTCGACTTCCTGACCCAGAGCAAGCTGCAGGATCTGCAGAGCGCAAATCAGGAGCTGCGTTTGCAGGCTTCTCAGGCTGCGCAGAACAACTATCTGATTTCGCAGCTGCGGCCTACGCCGATCCCCGCTTACCAGTCCTGTAATCCGTGGGCTGGCGGCACCTATACCGGCTGTGGCTGCGCCTGACAACTGCATCATCAACTATTTCCAAAACGGAAATTGTTCGGCCCCGTGCCGATTTTGAAAACAAAGCGGTGGGGCAATAGCCCCGCCGCTTATTTTATGAAAGGATTGATTTTATGGCAGAATATGCAAACAGCAACATTATTGAAGTCGCTGCCGGTCAGAACGTACCTCTGACCGAAACGGCGATCAACAGCAAGCCATGTATTACGCACCGTGAGGGCGCAGGCATCGTAACATTGCGGGGCCTGACGAACCAGTGCAAGGCACGGTTCCGCGTAGCGTTTGGCGGCAACATTGCTATCCCTACCGGCGGCACGGTTGAAGCCATCAGCGCGGCTCTGGCTATTAACGGCGAACCCCTGAACAGTGCTACAGCCATTGTCACCCCTGCTGCGGTTGAAAATTACTTTAACATTTACGTCAGCGCTATTGTCGAAGTGCCGCGCGGTTGCTGCCTGACCGTCGCAATGGAAAACACCAGCACACAGGCCGTGAATTTTGCGAATAGCAATCTTACGGTAGATCGCGTGTCTTGAAAGGAGAATCTATATGCGGAATTATGATGATCTGCGTGAAATGCTTTGCAATGAGCTGAGCGATTTGTATAACGAAACCATGAAGAAGGGCGGTGCCAGCGCCGCTGAACTGGATGCCATTCGGGATATTACCAGTTCGATCAAAAACATCTACAAAATCGAGATGTTTGAAGATGAAGAATATTCCCACGGCGGCGATTGGAATGCCAATATTCGGGGCAATTATGGACGTGGCAGTTCTTATGCTCGCCGCGGATCGCATTATGTGCGTGGCCATTACAGCCGTAGTGATGCTTACGATAATATGCGGATGAAGCTGGAAGAAATGATGCACAATGCCGACAACGACACGACCCGCGATGCTATCCGGCGCTGCATGGACGCATTGGAGAGATAAAGGGGGTGTATCCCCGTGATCGACGAAAAAGAATTACGCTTGTGGATATCCCGTTTGGAAACGGAAGAATCCAGCTGGCCCAATTATGAAAAGCTGGCGATCCTTTATATTATTCAGCAGCGGCAAAAGCAAATCGAAAGTGATTCAAAAGTCATAGAACATTTTGCGCAACCGTCGATGTATTCTGCTGCCCCTGCTAATCCCGTTGCAGTCTATGGTGACAGCGATTTCTTACAGGCTGTCAGCGGCAAGGATCCCGCCCGGGTGTTTGCTGTTATGGACGAGCTAATGGACACGCTGCATATCATAAATGAGCGGGCATATAATGGCGTAATGCGGAAATTGGAAGCATAAAAGAACCCCCGGGTACATCCGGGGGTTCTTGACATATTTTGTTTGCACTATGCGACCAGATGGAGCGGAGTATCAGCAGGCCTTGGAAAAAAGAGATAACATAGTCGAATAAACAG
>ENA-UESD01000382-UESD01000382.1-human-gut-metagenome-genome-assembly--contig:-NODE-382-length-41490-cov-16.299737_pt1 | contig 41490 bp, 37 predicted proteins | sample MGYA00242985_ERZ507986 | MGnify/ENA primary metagenome ERZ507986 (study PRJEB26167, sample SAMN06115408) | human gut metagenome | host: Homo sapiens | place: China:Guangxi | collected 2016-04-06... | reverse complement strand
ATGACGAGATGACGGAATGATAAAAAAAATATCGGATCGAAAGGAACTTCAAAACCTTAAAAAGGCAATGAATCCTCAAATCCAGAATAATTTATGTTGAACCATTTAAAATTTTAGAGTATGAATGCAAATCTTTATTATGACTGCAATGGTGAATCATGGACTATCCTAGATTTTCATAGCAGTATTACTTTCTCTACTGAGAGAGGATTGAAACAGGCGATTAACCGAAAGATTAATCGTGATTTGGAGAGCGGAAATCTGAGACGGCACTTTGGAACCGGCTCTAGAGTGAATGTAAACGTGTATTGCAAAGAGCTTGGATTTACAGATAAGCCACTTGCAACTACCCATGTGAATGTATATTGATTTAATGAAAGGATTTAGATATGAGCAAATTCATTGAAGTGACAGCAGGAACAAAAGTATTGATTAATACCGACGAGATTGCTTGCATTGAGCCAACCGAAGATTATAAGGACGGCAAGGAGGTTTGTGTGATTACCCTCATGCACACAACAAAGCGTAGCGTTGAGGGACGCAAATTCATAACGAAAGAAAGTTATGAGGAAGTCAAGCAAATGATTATCAGGACTAAGTAGTATCATGTTTAATGTTCTAATCCGGTAGTTGAAAGGCTACCGGATTAGATTAACTAAAGGAATAATATGAAAAAGTATCAAGTTGAAATCGTTGAAAAAATAGTTTTTCAAGTAATCGTTGAAGCCGCAAATGAGACAGAGGCTGAGAATATGGCAAGAGACCAATACGACAAAGGTATCTTAGAAGGTAATAGAGAAAAGGAAAGTGTAACATTTGATGTTATTGATGGTTAATTAATACGTCGATGAAAAAGTTAACAAAAAACCATAAAAGGCAATGAATCCTCAAATCCAGGATAAAATTTTATGTTGAACCCTTTAAAAAAGTTAGATTATGTTTGAAATTGCAGTTAAGGTACCTGTTTGGAATATTGAGGCGGTTTGTGGCTATAAGCCAATTACCACTTTTTGGAATGATTTCTCGGTGGCAGATGCTTTTGGCACTTCAGCCGTAGCAGACACGTTCAAGCGTGCCTTTGCAGAATGGAAAGGTACCTACAAATACCTTACCGAATTAGTGATGGTGCTAAATCATAAGATTTGGCAATGGTTTGAGAAAAATGCTGCTTTGGCTGCCATGTACAATGATTTTTGGGAAATAGCAGACCAATATGCTCTTAACAATCTTAAGGGCGAGGAGTTGGATTACTTCTACAGAGTTACTGATTAAAAGGAAACGGAGAGGCTAACCACCTCTCCATAAAACACAAACTTTTATTATGAAACTCGTAATTTTAGACTATGAAAATTCTCTGGTAAGAATTATTAATAATTGCCCAACTAATTGGAATAGTGAAAATATAGAAGACTTGGAAGACTATATGTTTGACGGAGAACACCTAAATCTTAACCCCGACATGTGCTACTATATGCATGGCAATGGAATTGAGGTTGTTAACGAAACATATACTCCTAAGAGCAAGAATATGCCTTCGAAGGTGGACTTTTCTTCAAGAAAAGAAAAACTCCACGAAGAAATGTTGCAGTGTATTAAAAAAATAATGCTTTCTGCAAGTCAGACAATTCTTGACTTGACTCAAAATGAGAATGGGGAAGATACTAGCTATTCTGCATATATTATCCGTTCTCTAGATGTATGCGAGGATGTTGAAGAAGTTGAGGTAATGCAAATCAAGTTGGAAAATGATACTTTGTGGTATATGGCTAAAGGTAAGGAAATCGTTGATGAAGATTGGCAAAATTTGTCTGATGATGTCATTTCTGGCAATCTTGATATGCTTTACGATGCGGTTTATGCCAAAATCGAGGAAGAAATGAAGAAATAATTTATATATAAAAGGAGATTGTAAAACTGCAGTCTCCTTTTTCGGACTGCTCCCTCATCGGTCGCAGCCATCCGGTTGAACCATTCAGCTTCACCGGTGCAAGAGGTATCTCCGATGGTTTTGTTTGGCGCAAATAAAGGATATTATGCTAGGTCACTTTGTTTTTATACCATATAATGGCTATGTGGTAGGTTTTTCTTTATATCTATACCTTCGCCGTTTAAACCCTTTCCCTGCTTTCTCTTCCAGGAACAACGTTGGTGACCCTTCTAGGGAAAACAGGGAAATTGCACTAATGCAATGCATGCATCACCTTAGAGCAGCTTCGGGAGAGAGGTCGACCCTTCATGTGGGGCTTGCCGCCACCACACCCCTTTTTGAAGAAGAGACATATAGGAAGGTCTGCAGAATGGGCAGGGATGCTCCCTTTTCAGCGAAGATGAACCATGCTCATCTCCACCAGGGAGCCATCCTTGGCCATCCTTTCTGACACGCGCCTATGGCACTCTTCCTACAAGTCTCTTCTTCTCTAGCCCCAATGCAAGTATGCTGGCGCATGTTGCATTGCCCAGCTGCCAAACCGAGGGTGGCTACTGGGCAGGGGAGAGAGGTCTTCTTTCTACGGCACAGGTGCAGTGTGGAAAGAACGGAGGGTTTGATGTTTTTCTGCTTGGTTATATCTATTTATATATATTGCTATTGCGTTATATTGCTATATACTTATATATCTATATAGGTATTGTATTGTTTATCTATTGTATTTTTGGGCATATTAGGTATTCTATCTTTAAGGGAACTGTCATATCTTTAGGCTCCTTATTATGGCTAGAATAACAGTTGTTGCGGTATTTCTATCTTTCATTGAGCATTCTTACTATCTGTTCTTGATATCCTGGCAGTGTGCTTCCGGTTATGCTATTTCTTACCTTTATCCTTAATGAATGTTTCAGCCAAATCCGATCTCTACATACAGTCTTTTTTCAAGAGTTGGTGGCAGCGTATTGTTTAATCGTTTCAATGTTGACGATTACTTCTTTTTTATAGTTTCCATTCTTTTCTAAGGTCTTTTTGCATAGGAATTGGTTGGTGCTGCTCTTTCGTTCTTATCTTTTATCCACGTCTTTAGTATCAAAACCTTTAGTGAAAGTATAGTTCTTTGCTTCAAAGCATTTTTTGATATTTTGTCACCACCATTTTACTTTGCAAAGTTAGCACAGACGGTGTTGGCAAGGGCACACATCCTGCTTACCTCAATATTTTTTTCAGACTTTTTGGGTGCAGTTGCTCCTTAATCAAAAACTCCCAAAGCCCAAGGGGTGAAAATAATATTGGGTATCTCTTGCCGTGCTCACCTGCTTTCTGTTTGCTTGTCTTTAGCACGTAAAATAAGTAGTAACAATTTAAAAAATACAATTATGAATACAATGAACAATTTCACTATCTCAGGTTTCGTCGTTAAGGACGCAGAAGTTAAGAACTTTGAAAAGAGCAGCATCGCTCGCTTCGGATTGTCTTTCAAGACTTCAGAAAAGAATGGTAACACAGAAGTGGTTAAGTCTGCCATCGTCAATATTGAAACATGGATCAAGAATGATGATGCTGCCACACAGGAACTCCTGAAGAAAGGCTCTCTCATTAAGATTGAAGGATTTTTCAAGGCTGATCCATACACCAAGGATGGTAAGAGCGTTAACCAGTACAGACTTGTAGCTACCAAGATTGAACAGGTTCAGAAGAAGGCTCAGTAAGAAGACATTTCTTATATTCTATACTATAAAGGAGCTGGCTATTAATTAGTCAGTTCCTTTTTCTATACCTAATATTTGGGTATTACTGTATATATCTATATGTTTCTATTTATATATAGCTATATGTTTATATATCTATATAGGTATTGCGCTATTTGTCTATTGCTTTATTGCATGCTTATAGCATGGAGGTATTGCTTTCTTTATATCTATATTTTATTTTTGTTCCTTACTTCGACCTCTATTTTTTTATGATTGTGGTTGCCGTCTCTCTATCATTTGGCTTTTTACCGTGCAAAGGTATGGCGGTTCTGTCAGATACCAAACATCAGGCGATGCCTTATTCGGCTAAAACTTTTCCGGAAAGCCTTCCACAAATGTTGCACATTTGGGTATTCCAAAAAACTTTCTACCGAATTGCTTGGTGTTCTGACTCTTGGGAACCACCATTTCTTTATGCACGTAAAAAGGCTATATGATGACGAGATGACGGAATGATAAAAAAAATATCGGATCGAAAGGAACAAAAAGCCGTAAAAGGCAATGAATCCTCGAATCCAGAATAATTTATGTTGAACCAATTAAAATTTTAGAGTATGAAACAGATAGACGGAATATTACAGAGACAACTTGATAAGAACATGGAGTTCTTTATGAAGTACTTTCCTGCTCGTATCAAGAATGTTGGTGAGGATGCAGTTGCTGCTCGTAAGCTTGTATGGGCATTCAAGGATGCTAGAGACAATGCGTTTGAGAAAGTGGCTGAACTTGCAGCAGAACATCTTGTAAAGACGTATGGAGACAGATTAAAGAAAATGGCTTTTGTTTGTGTTCCTACAAGCAAGAGAGAAGATTATTCTACACGTTTTCGAGCATTCTGCAAGCGTGTCAGCGAGTTGTCCGGCATAGAAAACGGCTTTTCTCATGTTGTAGTTATGCAGAGCAGAAAGGCAGTACATGAACATTGCAGAGGAAAGAAGAAAGAGGAAATTAGACCTCAGATAATAGATTTCGATATACCATTCTTCAAAGATAAAGAGGTTTGCGTATTTGATGATGTGGTAACTACCGGCAAAAGTTACGCTCGATTTGCCAATCTTCTAGAGGAGAACGGAGCAAATGTAGTAGGAGGAATGTTTTTAGGTAAGACTTTTTATAAATACAAATAACGTAAAGTATGAAATATAATATGAATGAAACAATGGCTTTTACGGGGCATCGGTCGATAGCCCCATCAAAAGCCGGTCAGATAAGACAGAATGTGAGAAAGCAGATAAAAGACTTATATATCAAAGGAATAAGATTTTATTTTTGTGGAATGGCGCTAGGTTTTGATATGTTGGCTGCCGAGGAAGTATTGGCTTTAAAGGAAACACTTCCAAGCCTTAAACTCATAGCGGTGGTACCTTTCACGAATCAGAGTAACCGATGGAATCATCGAGACCAAAAACGTTACAGAAAGATTTTGGAATCGGCAGATGAAACGATAGTTTTGAGTGACGTTTATTTCTCCGGATGCTATTTGGCTCGCAATGATTACATGATTTCGCACTCTGCAGGTGTGGTTGCTTATTTCGATGGCACGCCTAAGGGTGGTACTTTTTATACTATCAGAAAGGCTAGAGGAAAAGGAAAAAACATATTGAATCTGTTTACCTAAAAAGAAGAAGGAGTATATCTGTATGAGGTATGCTCCTTTTATTATATCTAAAGCAGCACCCTAAATCTGTTGTGAAGATTTAGGGTGCTGCAGTTTTAATATCTATATTTTTTTTATTAACTGCTTAATAACTAGTAATATATTTGTTTTGTCTAGGTTTTGCAAACGTTAATTTCAAAGGTATATCAAATCGAGGCTCTTTATTATGCCTAGATTTTATACTTTTGCAGCGTTTTAATATTAATCGAAAATCATATGAAGATAAAAAATCACGTTTTGTGTATGATGGCTATAGCATCTCTCCTGGTTAGCTGCAATAACCATCCGAAGTTTGAAACATCGGTAGATGCTGTAGAAGGTTGCAAGAAGGAGCTTGCAGCCTTGAAGGGAGAAAAGGAAATGTCGATAGAACAACTTACAAAAGCCACCTCGTCTTGGCTGGAAACACAAGACTCGGCTTATAGCGTTTTCTCCCGTGACACTTCTATTAATTTACGAAGTCCGGTGGCTTTGGCATTTTTTGTGGTCTCGGACTCTATCCGTGGAGAGTTGAAGCGATTGGCTTTTTCGCAACCTCGAAGTTTAAACGATGTGATGTATCTCAAACTCAATACCGCCACATCCAGCGAGAAAATCGAAAAAGCCGATGCCTACAAAGAGGCTATTTCCTTTTTTGAGCGTCTCGATAAGCAGGAAGTTTTTCCGACCCTCAAAGAAACCCTTCGTGCCTATTATTATCTTTTAAGCAAAGCTAAGCCATTTCGAAAGGAGGAGCAGCTGATAGAGTTCATATCTAAGGAAGACAAATGCTTCCGCTCTCTGATGACGCATTTGAGCGAGGTTTCCAATGAGCATCTTCAGCAGCTCACTGACGCTACCTCAAAGGTATATGATGGTTTATATGATTCCGTCGGGAAAAAAGCGGATGATGTGAACGACCGTACGATGCTTTACCTTACCATGCGCTTCAACCGTAGAATTATCCAGAATGCAGCAGCATGCAAAGAGGATATTGAAAGCGGCAAGAAACTCGATAGAACACAGAGAGCCAATTACCGATGGATGCTCATTCAGCCTTTCATGGCTATAGATGATTATTCCACATCTGCTCTCACAAAAGAGCAGAAAAAGGAACTTCTCGAAATATCCAAACATATTCCTTCTCTTCTGTCTAAACTAGATTTGCAGAAGCAATCCAAAGAAGAGGAAGATAAATTTACTGAAGTCCTCTCTCAATATTTCTTGAAATCATATTTATCAACAACTTTATAGCACATATTATGAATATTTTAGTAGATTACAACCAGCTTGAAAATGAAGTTTTGAAAGATTCTATCTCAGATTTCCTCTCAGAAATGAGAGAAAATCTACCAGAGGTGTTCAACTCCTTAGAGATGAAAACAGTGTTGCACGGCAATTATGCTGAGGTTTATTTCCAACTCTGTTCACAAGCCATGATAGAGGAACTGACAGATGACCTGGCAAGGAAGCTTGGAAGCCATGTCCTATATGCCGTGAAGAAAGATGAAGGCAAGGATTACAAGGTAGTCGCTTATTCTATGCCTGTAGAGAACAGAATGTATATCATCTATATCTCTTCCTGGCAGTATGGTGTGGTGGCTTCCATGACCGTTCATTTCTATGACAGCATGGAAAACATGTACAGGCAGATTACCAAGGAATATACTTCTGCTCCAAAGCAGTGTTTTATCCTGGAGAAAGAGAAGTTCTCTGAGGTACTAAGAAATTTCTATTAAAAGTCGGGTGTTATGTTTGTATTATCATTAAAAGTAATTTTGGCGTTTGTATTAACTGCCATTCCGTTTGCTTATCATGCCTGGGTTCAACCAAACCAGGATAGTTCACCTCTTCTGAGAAATCTGTCAACAGCAGTGATGGCATGTTTGCCAAAGATTCGTGGAGTGGTGAAGAAAGCAAGATCATTTCTTTCGTGGTACTACGACAAGATGAAAATCAGTATGAGTGCAAGAAAACTTTTTACACTGGTTTTAGTGATGGTTCTTCTGGCTGTTCAGTATGTTGATTACGAAACAACCCTCTATGTAGTTAGAACAAACCACTTGATTGTTGAAGTCTCTTCATTCTTGGAAATGGATAAAGCCGGAATGGGAAGTTGTCTTTGGAATACGTGGGAGAAAAAACTGTTTTTTCTCCCATCGCAAACTCCCTACAATATAATAACAATAAATCTGTTATGTACCTTTCTGCTTTTCAACTATCGTATAGCAGAGAATGTTCTTACTTGTTTGAATCAGAAGAAAGTTATATTTTCATTGTCGGCAGCAGTTTCTGTTGCTCTCATCCTAATAGATGGAAGGCTCCTGATTGGTTCTGAATGCTTATACATTCTTTTGGGCGCAGGAGCCATTTTTCCAAAGTCCGTAGGACATGGACAGGATGGCTCAAAAGAATCTCTCAGACACATTGTAAGGGAGCTTCGAGAATGGAAAGAGATTTCCCGAAAGGCTGCTTAGCTTTCGCTACAGCCTTATCATTAAATTAGTTTAAACAATAGATTGTAAATATAGAGTCGTTCTTATGAAACTTGAAAAGAAAAAAGCAAGAGATATTGGTGATGCAAAAAACGTTCAAAACTCCATGAATGGAACAACGAAATCAGCCGAAAGGAAATACTCAATATATATTCCTTTTGAGGTAATGGACTTTTTAGGCAATGATCTTATGATAGTGAGTCCAAAGCGTTTTTCAAAAGTCAAAGCTTTCCGATATTTGCTATCCCGGCATATTGATGGCCTTGAAAATGGAGAACTGAAACGCAACTACATTTCTCAACTTAGCAAAGACTGGAAATGGACTCGTCAGACTGTTGTCTCATTTTTAAAATCTCTTCAAGAGATGAATGTAATCGATATCAAACTCATTCTTCGTGCTAAAATGGTCTCCATTAATCCGACCATTATAGTCTCTAATCTTAGCAAAGAAGAACTTGACAAGATTGCTCATGTGTCACATACTCAGCTTTCCTCAGTCTCGTCACATATCTCTTTTAGAGAAACAAAGTAAATCAGCAAGTAGAAATAGTAATAATCGTAAAGTAAGGTTCTTTTACAAATGCGCTTGCGCATGAGAGGAATGTTTTTCACGTCTTTAGTAGCCTAATACTAAGTTCCGTCCGGAACTTATAAATCCCCCAAAAACGATAAGTAAATCGTTTTGACATTTGTGCGGCAAGCCGTGGAGTATTAGGCTCAGGGAATACTTCCCTAAGAACCCTTCTTAAAAAAATCAGAAATATGAGTGGACCAAAGAATGTTATAGATATGAGACCTGGAAAAGGTTTCACTACATCACAGAGTAATGAGCATCTAAGACGGATGGCTGACAAAGAATCAGCAAAGAAAGCTCAATGGAATTATGACCCTTCGAGAGAACGTCTCAACTTTGAAATAGGGAAGGGTGGAGTAGTAAAAGAGGTTGATAAGATGAAAACAATTCCACAAAGAATTAAGGAGAATCTGGAAGCACGTGGAATTAAAGATCCCAACATTTCTTTAATCAATCAAGGGAAGGATCCGTATTACCGCACGGTTGCAAACTTCATTTTGGGTGGCAACCGAGAAGTAATGAGAAATCTGGCTTTTGGAAATCAGAAGGTGGATTGGGAGCATGGAGCTGACAATTCAGACTTGAAGAGAATGCCGGAAATTGAGGCATGGGCAAAAGATGCTTATGCCTTCATGTGTAAAAAATATGGAGAGCAAAATATTGCTGCTTTTGTCGTTCATCTTGACGAAACGAATCCACATTGCCATTGTACAGTCCTGCCGATAACAAAGAAAAATAAGTTTTCCTTTTTCGGTGTTTTTTTGAAAGGTAATAATACAAAGGATGCTCTTTCAAAATATATGGATAGCCTTCACACCGAATATGCTGAAGAGGTTGGAATGAAGTATGGTATGGAGAGAGGGGATAGCATCAAGGAGACAGGAGCCGTTCATCGTACCACAGAAGAGTATCGCAGAAAACTCTGGAAGGATGCTCAGAAGAAGGAAGAAGAGGTGCGTGAAAACACCAAAACCATCGAACAACAGATTTCAACGATTACCAATCAGCGTGGTATTATTGCATCACTCAGCAGGGAAATCAAGCATTCAGCAGCTCGTTTGAAGGCATTGGCTACGATGATTAAGAATCTTGAAACTCATAAGGCTGACCTGGAATATGAGGTTGAAAAACTCAATAAAGACCTTACTACAGGAAAGATTTCTAAGGAAGAAGCAGACCGCAAACTGTCACAAATCAATGCCGAAATCAAGAAGACGGAAGAAAAAATACTTGACAAGACAGATAAACTGAAAATTGCAGAAAGCAAACTCCATGATGCAGAACGACGCAAGGCAGAATTGGATGCGAAAGCCCATGAAGCCGAAGAAAAGAGAAGTTCAGAAGAGCAGAAGACTGCTTTGGCTGTTGAAAAAACGGCTAGGGCAGAAGATAGATATCAGGAGATTAGAGCCAAATATAAGGAAGTCGCTCCGGCTGTAAATGTTCAAGTAATTCATGAAATGGAAACCCTAGGATACCATTCCGCGGCTTTTGACATGAAGAACAGACTTTCCAAATATAACGCTCTAAAAGACTCACTTTCGTATGAACAGAGAGAGTTTTTGGATAAGATGATGGACGATATTTTTGATGGTTCTGTTATTGTTGGTATGGCAGAAAATGCTGCTTCGATTTGTTCAATCGCAGCTTCATTGTACTTGGGATATCTTGATAATGCTACAAGAATAGCACAAAGTAGTGGCGGTGGAGGTGGACCTGGAACAGGATGGGGAAAGCGTGATGATGAGGATGATTTTGCCTTCAGAAGAAGGTGCTTCGGGATGGCAATGAAGATGATGAAACCTGGACATCAGCAACGTCGAAAACGTTAGTTAAGAAGAAACATACATATACAAAAACAGACCGACATGAACTCTTGTTCACATCGGTCTGTTTTTGTCACAGCCATCTACTTCTTTTATGCGTTTTTATCACAAGTGGTGTATAAGTAAATCCTTCTTGGGTCATTTTCAAGCCCTCGCCATCAAATTGAGTAATTTGAATCTCCGTATCATCCTTGATGAGTTCACTTTCATAAAAGCATGCCAATACAGAAAAATAAGTGAAGTCGTCTGTTCTTCTGCATATCTTGTACCATTGATCAGGCTCACTTTTCTCTATCAGATACATATTCTTGATAACACAGAGGTTATCATCTGCCACAATTTCCCATTGTCTTAATGGTCTATTCCTAAGTCCAGGAATGTTTCTCACATAGCACCAGTCGTCTTCCCTTAAGATGTTCAGATAGCCACGTTTGAACAGGACAGGTCTTGTATAATGTTTCCTATATGTCACAGGGTCAACCCAATAGCTTTCATTAACCTGTGCATCCTTCACATGCCAAATGCCGTCTTTCTCGATTGTTATCTTATCTTTCGCTGTTCCAAGATGTTTCTTGATAGGATAGAGATTATCAACAGGATAATATTCATAATGTTTATATGAATTCTTAAGCTTTTCTAAGCTCTCCTTCCTTTCTTCTTTGTCTCTTTGGGCAAACTCAGCCAACGCCTTACGAGAATCCACTTTCTCCAGTTGACTGCCGATGTTCTTCTGCACATAATATTGTTCATCCTCATCAATATACAGTCGCGTGTTGCCTTCTCCTTCTTTATACAGATACACCTTATTCGGCTCGTCCCAAGGAATAAACCTATGCTTCCAGCTCAGTCCTGTTCCAACTTGCAGGTCCAAGGTCTTCACCGTCAGATAGGTCTTTTCATCAATATACTTCGATAGGATGCGAGGGTACAACTTTTTGCCATCCTCTGTACTGAAGTCGATGCCCATCAGCTTCACACTTTGGGGCTTATTGGCAAACCACAACCTGTTCCGCAAGTCAATCCATTCCTTTCTACCTACTTTCTTTCTTATGTAGCAATAGGCAAAGCCATCGTTGGTCACTTCTATCTTCTTATATTGGCATTCCAATATCATTTTGCCATCCTTATCCTTGATGCCTTTCAGTCCTTTTTCGTCTTCTACAATCTGATAGCCATAAGTGTCCATGATCATCTGCTGTTGGCGCTCATGGTTGATAATTTTCATCATTTCCTCATCACCATCCATCAGCACATCCATCCTACAGTTGTGACTATTGACTTGCATACACGCCTCTTGCAGAATGTCCTCCAGAGAAGTACGTCCTTCAAACATACTCTGCCAATCTCTGTCCACAGATGGCAATCCAAACCGCTTATACAGTCCTACATTGTCCAGTATCACGCAGTATTCTTTACCTTCTGCCACTCGCAGTCCACGTCCCACCATCTGCATATACTTAGCCAATGACAGCGTAGGTCTTGCCAACTGTATGAACTCTACATCAGGACAGTCGAAGCCCTCCGAGAATAAATCCACACTTACCAGTACCTCAATCTCATTGGAAGTATTTGAAGCGGAATTTAGGGAAGAGGAGAGCGAGGAAGATTTGAATCTTTCAATAAGTTCTTGTCGTTCAGCAAGCGGTGTCTTGCTCGAAATCGCCACAGCCTTGATGCCATTCTCCCGATAGAACTCCGCAATATGCTCAGCATGTTGAATACTGATAGCATAGACGATACCTTTCTTTCCAGGCACATACTCCTTGATAGTAAGGCATAGTCTTTCGAGTGATGGCTTCACATCCATCACCTCGTTCAGTTCCTTCTGCTGATAGTCACCATCAGCACCTCGTTTCTGCAACGAGTCTATCAGCAGCTGGTCAGCACTGTCTGGCTTGATGGAGTAGTAGTCATAAAGACTCAACCGTCCTTCGGCAATAAACTTCTCCATGCTCCATGAGCACAGCAGGGTATCAAACAAATCCGTGAATCCTTTGCCATTCAATCGATAGGGCGTAGCTGTTAGTCCCAACTTCTTCGCCTTCGGATAGGCATTCATCACTTCAGCGTATGTCTCCGCCAAAGCATGGTGCGCCTCGTCTATCACTATCAACCCCGGCTTCTCTTCCATCTCTCCATAGTGTCTCGACAGCCATTGTATCGATGTCACTTTGATGGAGGTGGTTTTTAGGGAAGAGAAGAATCTTTCCAAGGTGTCCTTGATTTGTGAAACGAGTTCACGACGATGGGCTACCACCCACACTTCCTCTTTCAAGAACAAACCTACGATGGCGGCAAGCAGATACGTCTTTCCCGTTCCAGTCGGCATTTGTACCATGACAGCATCATGATGTTTGAATGCCTCCTGAACTCTCTTCACCATGTCTTCCTGATAATCAAAAAGCTTTATCTTCTTTATTGTCATTTCAAAAAGCAAAAATCCTTTTTACCTTTTTACTCTTTTACCTTTAAAAGTTTGATTGTCTGTGTTTTTCCCGTAATGCCTGTTACCATGGCGATTCCATTGTCACGAATCTCCACCTTCTCATATTTGGCATCAACAATCACTTTTCCTTTCAATGTCATAACACCCCAATGTCTGGGAATCTGTTCAAAGGCGCAATAAGCACCGACAGGTTGCGCTATACTATGGTAGAGAGGTGGCACGATAACTTTGCCATCTATCTTCACACCCCATTTCTTTCCTGCTTGATACAATTCTACATGCCCTGCCTCCGACTTCTCTTGCATCAGCAATAACTCCTGTTCCTCTTGCTTCTTCCTGTGATGCATTTCCATGTCATAAACTTGCTTGCCGAGCCGAGGCATCGCAACCATCAAATTCTCGCTTTCTGTTTTGGGTTGATTGCAACCTATATAGGTCTTTTTCAAGTTGGAGTCAACGTAGTAATAATCCTCATGACTGTCCATGACCACTATGCCACTGTCGTATAGGTCGGCGCACAGCCAATATACATGAGTATGGTCTCCACGTAAAAAACAAGCCTTTTCACTGTTTTCTTTATACATACGCATAGAGCCGCCATCCTCCTCTTTATATATCCATTCCTGACAACCACTGGCTGTAGAGCGTTGAAAGTTGTAGATCAAATAATATCCATAATTCCATAGGTCATATTGGGAAGGGCGAAAAGGTAAAGCAAAGTACTCGTAGGTACGAGACCGGAAGAGACCATTATATTCGATAAATTCCCATTTATTGATGGTGATTACCTCGGGAGCATCTTTCGCATGAATGTCCTCGTCTATGATAACTCTCGCCAAGAGGTCGTAGTAACATACAGTCTTTCTGCGAGGTCGATAGGATAAGATATTACCTTGCAAGAACTTCATGTCATAATAGTTGCCTGGTTCTATCACCTGTTCGCCTTGCCGGTTTACCACCGTCATCTTTCCATCATTCAACTTGACGATGGCAAAATCATCATTGCAATCATCAAACTCCCGATACAACAATGACTGCATCAGTTCCTCATGGCTCATCACCATCATCATTTCAGAGTCTTGACCAACAGACATAGTTTCTTGCTTTCCGTACATCAAGAAGAAATCTCTTTCTTTCGGAGTCTCCTTCTTCCTGCTGTATCTCAATCTTCCTTCAAATGTAGCCTTCCAGTTCCATACTTGCGATGGCAACCCAAATACCCGATATAGTCCCACGTTATCTATAATCACGCAGTTCTTCTTTCCTTTAGCTACTCGTAGTCCTCGTCCCACCATCTGCAGGTACTTGGCAAGCGACAGCGTTGGTCTAGCTAACTGTACAAACTCCACATCCGGACAGTCAAATCCCTCCGAGAATATATCCACATTCACTAGTACTTGGATGTCGCCTTTCTTGAAGGCTTCAATATCTTGTTGTCTTTCCGTAGCAGGAGTCTTCGAGTCAATGGCTATGGCTTTCACGCCATTTTCCTGATACAGTTTTGTGATTTTCTGAGCATGAGAAATATTGATTGCATACACGATGCCCTTTCTGTCTTTACCAAATTCTTCCAAACTCCGATAGAGCCTTTCGATGCTCGGTTTTTTATTCAGCAACATATCCATTTCCTTGTTCTGGTAGTCACCATCTGCCCCTCGCTTCTGCAAGGAGTCGATGAGCCGTTGCGTCATACCATCCGATTTGATACTCACAAAATCGTATGTTGCCAATCTTCCCTTGCTGATAAACTCTGGAACACTCCACGACTGCACCAATACGTCAAACAGATCAGTAAAACCCTTACCATTCAATCGGCAAGGTGTAGCCGTCAGTCCCAAGAACTTAGCTTTCGGGAATCTCTCCCACATCTCCTTATAGGTCTTGGCAAGGGCATGGTGCGCCTCGTCAATCACTATCATTCCCGGTTCTTCCTCTATCTCGTCATAGTGCTTCGACAACCATTGTATCGACACCGCCTTGACAGATGACAATAGGGAAGAGGTGTTTGATGCGGAATAGAAGTGGAACTTTCTTACGGTTTCGTCTATCTGTGACACCAGCTCTCTTCTATGGGCTACAATCCATACTTTCTCCTTGGGATTGTTGCTCACAAAAGAGTCTATGACTGCTGTTAACAGGTATGTCTTACCTGTTCCAGTTGGCATTTGTGCCATCACGGACCGATGAAGGCGCAACGCCTTCTCAATCCGTTCCTTCATATCCTCTTGGTAATCAAAAAGCTTGATTTCCTTCATTATTTAAGTGTCTCGTTAACTTTACTCCAGTCTCTATTCATCAATTCCTCGATGATGCTATGAATCTTCAAGGCATATTTCGTTCTTGGATGATTGCCATACTGTGTTCCTCTCAGAATACCTTCATAGAAGATAGTTACGATGATTTCTGTCTGTTTTCTGAACGTCGTATATTCATATTCATCATATTTCTTGTTGTGCCAATAGTAGGAACTTGCCCAATAGCGCTTATGGTTATCCAGCATCTCCGTTGCCAGGAAACCATACTTGATGAGTGTTGTCTTCTTGGTCTTCATCAGTTCATTCATCTTGCTGTGGAACAACAGAAAGGCATTGAACGACATTCCTTCCATGATGGCTTTCCATTCTTCACTCTTTTTCTTGACAAGAGCTTGGTCTGCCTCTACTTTTGCCGTGACCTCATCCTCTTGCTTCATTCGTTCTTCTAAATAGGTGGTATCCCATTTCCTCCATATCAGCTTCTTGATATACCCATCCAGTTCCAAGGCAAACTTACCTTCTTCAGTCTCCTTGACATGGTATTTCTCTTCCAACAATGGTGTACGCATCTTCGACGTTATCGAATATACTGTTGTTGTAATCCGCAGTCGCTCAGTACCGGCATCTTCTCCTGCTATCACCTTATCACCCAAGATAGAAACGGTTTTCTCCAGTTCGTCCAACTTTTCGTCTGTAAAGAAACCATATTCCTTCAACTTACTCATCATGCCATATATTTCAAAATATAAGGCATTACTGAATATGACAAAGTCCATGTCTTTCAGTGTTTTCGTGAAGAAAAATAAATAAGTACTAACTGGGTACATCTCCATATTCTGTGGCATTTCTATTTCCTCCGGCAGCTCCACTCCCGAAGCCTTACCATCATCTCTTGCAGTCGATATAATCTCGCCTGTCTCAGGATTCCTGGCATCCAGATAATTGCCGAAGTCAAAGTTCTTGTCTATCTCGTCAATACCAGTCAACTCCTTCAGCAATATCTTCGGCTGCTTGGCATCGCTCTTCATGATTTCCTTGAACACGTCCACGCTTGCCATGCACAGATTACCCACGGCAGAGGCAAAGGCCACGTTCATCAACAGATTGCCATGCAACAGATCATCGAACTTTTCTCCATAGATGCGTATGGAGATATACCATTCCTTGGGATTGCCCTCAAAGCCGATGGGGGAGATGTGGATGTCCTCAGCCGTATCGGTATGTTGTCCATACAGACTGCTGATGACAGGATATTTCTTCCGGAAATGTTTTTTGATGATCTGTTCGTAACGGTCATAACCGTTTTCAGCAAAGTCCAACACATGCGCCCATCTGCAGCATGCCATGATATAACCATCATGGTTCAGGAAGTTCATGTTGAAGTACTGGTGCTCGTTGATTCTCACCGTCACCTCCAACTGCTTATGGGTTTTCTTATTGAACGCAAACGTGCCTTCAGATGGAAAATCCAAAGGCACACTGGTTGTGAACACTGGTAAAATTATTGGTGCTTCTCTCATTGTTTCTGTTTCATTATTTAGTGTAGTTGATGATTTACAGGAGTGATTTCTCCATGTCATTTGGCTCACGAGTCACAGCCATCGGCTCTCCCTCAAATGGTGTTTCAGGCATCAAGTCCATCAACTTCTTCTTCATGCCTCGATGATTGGGATATTGTCCTGCTGTCTCTTGGATATAGCGGCATACCTCCTGGCGTTTCTCCTCGTGGTTCCATATCTTGACAGTTTCTACCAGGGCTTGATAGCTGTCGAATATCAGTTTCCCGATACGTCTTTTGTATTCGCCAACCAGTTCTTGTATGTCATCTCGGTTGATGAGCAGTGGTATATGCTTGCACAACGCTATGGCGATGGCATACGCTGCATCGGGTCTGTTCTTCTCTAATATTTGCGGAATGGATTTCTTATGCCATCGCTCCAGCAGTCGCAGCAGAGCCATGAAGTCATCATTGTCTCTTGGCTCAAAGATTACTTCCTGCATCAGATATTTGGAGTATTCCTCTTCATAGTCCACGCTCAGCCCTTTCGGAATATAGTTGATCCTCGGTCGCTCCATCTTGGCGCGATACCGTTGCTTCTCCATAGACCGTTTCCTCTGCTCGTCCCATTTGATGCGCAACAGCTTTTCTTCCCTTATCTGGATTTCAATATCTCTGAACTCAGGTGTATTCATCACCTCTTTCTTCAGATGCTTCTTGATGACTTTTTTCAAATAGCGTTGCCATGCCTCCTTATTCTCTTCGGTAACAAATGGCGGACATTGCTCACCGTAGAAGGTGTGCCAGGTAAATGGCTCGAAGTCGAGATGCCAGAGGAATGATTTGTGTTGGGTGTTGTTTGGATTCATAAGTTTTTTTCTTTTCAATTCGATATGGCAGACATTATTTTTCTACAAGTCTTCCTCACTTTCCTCTCTATTGGGCAGAGCAACTTGTTTGTTTATATGTCTCATGTTTCCCGGATGCATTCTATTGTCATTAGAGACCAGTTTTGTATAACCTAAGAGTATTAAATCCTTTGTTTTTGCAATATTCGCTTCGGACATGACACCATTTGCGTACATTGTTTTCAATGTATCAAGAGTATCCCCAAAGAAAAAAGAATGTTTATCCAATTCTGACATATATTTTCTTACGACATCATTCCAACTGTCTGGTTGCTCATGTATAATAATGCAAATCAAAAGGTGCTTTATGACAGAATTTCCCTCAGATGCAATTTTGTCAAATATCAATTGAGCCAGTTTTGAAGAATAGATGTTGTCTTTATACCAAAGAACCAAATTTTCAGGGATAGCCGCAATGATAGCTAACAGCAGTCTTTTAGGGTCATCCTTAAGTTTATCAAACCCTTCAGTTAGTTTTAAGCTAAAGCCATCGTATCTGGCAACACCATCCTTAGCCAAAGCAGGTGCCATTAAATATATTACTCGTATTGTGTCAAACCAAGCGTTTGTTATTGCAGTTAAGAGTTCTACTTTTTTCTCTGGTTCTATATAATCACTATTTCTCAATGTCTTAGAGGCTATACCTATCATTTCTTGCAAATAGTTTACTGAATAGTTTTCAAATACCTTATAAACAGCTTGATGAAAAGGTGTTGAAGGATTATAGTTGTTATCTGTAACAGCGTCTTTAATTTCATTGGGCAACTTTGTCTTTTGAAGATTATTCTCTAACTGTTTGATTGCCTTCTTAACTTGTTCATCTGTTGTTTCAAGTCGTAGCCGAGAAAAAGGATTGATACCTTCAGGCATACCAACTTTTTCATGCACAGTCTTTGAAATACGAACAATGTCTCTCTTCACTATGTCTGCTGCATCGTTTCTTGTTCTATCACTGCCTGTATAAAACTCGATAACTTCAGGATAATGGGCATAATTTTCCTTGTCTAATATAAATTGGGCAAAGTCTTTACTCTTAGACATTCGCATTGCTGCAAAATAGTATACCCAGTAAGCAAATCGAAATCCGTACAAATTGGTTTCATACTGGCAAATTATATGATTTTTGAGCAATAAATCAAAAAGATAGTTGACGTCTATTGTTATTTTTTGAGTACGGCAAAAATCGTATAGCTCATCACTGAATTGTTGGGCATTGAAGTAAAACTCTTCTTTTCTTATCATCTGTTCACAATAATACCCAAGGGCAAACTCGCAGTCTTTTACATCTGGCAAAGATTTATAGTGTGGAACCTCCTCGTTGTCAAAGATGATTCTCAATACTTTTTCTATTACAGCTGTTCTATTTACGGGATTCTCATCAAAAGAGTTGCTGAATACCTCCAACAAGGTGATGCAATTCAATGGCGTGCGGTGCATGTTAAAGTTTTGGATGTCGTCATCCAATCTTTTCAACACAATGTCATTCTGACCTATATGCTTGTACCTATTGTATATCTCAACCATGGAACGGATTTGGCTTGTTTGCAATGGAGCCATATACAATATAGCAAAATCAAATTCAGAAGTTGCTACATTTTCAGTCTCAACCAACGTTTTTTCCAACATAGGACATAATATAAGAATCGGTATTTGAGGATAGTCTTGCGTTATATTTGTCAATATTGTTTTGGCATTCTTGTTGGAAATCACCCAATTATCTATTATGATGCGCTTTACATCCTCTCTTTTTACATCAAAAGCCTTTAATTGAGCATCAATAACTTTGCTCACGGCACCTTTTCTTATTAATCCACCATCTATATAAAGGCAAAATTCTTTGCGCTCTTTCCATTGCTTAAGGATGAAGTGCCATGCAAACGAACTTAATCCATATTGTGCAGGTGTGATAATCTTGAGATTATTAGGTGTGTCCATAATGTCTGTTTCATCATACAGATTATCTTTTTTGAATCTGTAAGAGCGATCGAATCTTTCCAAACTGAAGAAACGGTCTATCCAGATAAGCGGTTGGTCTCCATATACGTTCATTGTGTCCCGAAAACGCTCTTCCATCTTAACCGTAATCGGATCTGTAACAAAAGTCTTAGGACTGTCAAACTTGATAACTCCGTCTTCATCTTCTGTGAAATCAATACCCTTGCGGAAAGAGTTGCGACTGGAGAACCATTCCCTATATGTTATCTTATCAACTGCATTATCTTTCAACTCTATAATACAATATCCCAACTTGTCAGTTTTGTCAGTATAAAGCTGTGGAGCCATACACCAGATGAAACTGTCTGAGTTATTATTGTTGCATAGGATATTTTGCTCATGTGTATGACCTGTCAGAACCAAGTCAAAATGTAATTTCACAATCTTTCTCAATTCAGAAGCTGCCCATTCCGTTAGGAATTCGAATGGATGATGTAAGACCAGAATTTTCTTTTTGGAATTGACATTTACCCATTGATACAATGCTCTTGTTGCGATATTTAATCTTCCCTTGTCATCCTTTAGAAAAGGATAGTCTGAATCGTCAATTCCAGCAAATGAAGTCAGCGAAGAATTTAGACAATAAACACTCCATTCATCGTTCAATTCTATCTGATAACCAATGGAATTGTAATGAGGGCATTCTAACTTTTCTTTCAGAAAGTTCTCATAATTTCCAAATTTCTTTGTTAACAAATTGGCCTGAGTCTCACTTTCCAACAAGTCATTGAATTTACATTCGGTAAAGTCTTGACTGACAATAGAAGAGTAAACGATTTTGTTTTCCTCTATGCTTGTTCTTTGGATGTCGTGATTTCCTGGAACGCAAATGATATGTTCTTTCTTGATACCTAATGCCATAAGTGGAACTATCACATCATTCCAGAAATTGTCATATGATTCTTTATCATCAGCCTTCTGCACCAAGTCTCCACCAACAAAGACAAATGTGTCTTTGTGCGGAATCTCTTCAAGTTGCTTTTTTGCATCACGAATGAAGGCATTGATGACAACACCTTCATTTTCTGCTCTTTTAGCTGTAAAATGGATGTCCGATATGTATAGGATTATAGTATTCATAATTATATTCTTTTTAACCAATTTATAATTTTTTGCAAAGGATTATTGTTATGCAAGTGGCGTTCTTCTGCCACGTGTGCGTTTTGCAGTACATCGTTTTCTGCCTCTAACTGGCTTTCTTGTTCTCTATCTTCAATAAAATGATAATACGCCACTATCACTTCCCTTATCTGCGTATTGGCACATCTTCTGGCTTCTTTTGCCAAGAGTTTCACGATAATATATGAAGTAAATGTCATTACGACGGCTCCGAGGATACTAACGATAATATTCTCTCCCCACGAGGGAATCACTACGCCACTCCAGCCACCCAACCATTGGCAGAAAGTATTACACCATTCTTTCCACACAGAGAAATACTTAACCAAAATCGTTGCTGCAAGAACGAAGACTGGCGGAATCAGTCCTTCATATATAGCTCTCAGCACCCATGAACGAGAAGCAAACACAAATCTGCTTCGGCAGTCTTCATCTTGCGATTTATCCAACCTCATCCACATATAGGAATAGGCAATATTTTTATCATCTTCCATCAGTTTCTTGATAGTTTCATCTTGGAAGTTAAAGCACTGGGCTGTTTCTTGAAATTTGGATTTAAAATCCTCATCATTCGTTTTCTTATCTCCAAAGTGCTTCATCATCCAATATCGGAACTGCTTACCTGCTATCCAACTTATCATTCCTAACACGTATGCTATAACAATACATATTATTATAGATACCGTTACCTGATCTTTATGAAACACAAAACCTTTCAAGCTTGGAAACGCATATACCAACACCCCCAACATGGTTGCACCAGATACCAAGTACGACATATCGAAGATATTCAACGCCCCAGTCACTGTGTCAAATTGTTTTTGAAAATCCATTGTCTTATTTCTATTCTCCTTTTACCAGTTCAAAATCGTAAGCCTTCTTTTCCTTGTAATCCACGATTCTGTAATTCTCACCATTTTTCTTAACATTAGCAACTTCCCTCTCTGTAACATTCATAATATCAAAAGAATTTCTTGAAATACCAACTATGCGATATTGCTGATGATCGGCATAATCATAGAAGATTGTATGTCGCCCAGCCACATAGTTTTTCTTATCATATCGAAAAAAGAACAAGCGAGAATTAGTCATTGATTCAGACAAAAAAACAAAATGTTCTTTAGTCTGTTGACAATACAAGGTAAATATGCCATGCAAATCCTTTACATTCAGATATAATGCATAGCCAGCAACTATAACACTCAGATTCGCTACCGTCATATCTCAACCTCCGAATTTAAAGTATTCGCCATTTTTGATCAAATTCTCAAGAATATGCATACGTTCCGTATAACCATATCCTTTTTGCTCCAGATAGGTTGCAATACGGGCATACTCAATATAGATGTTCGTCATGAAAATACCAGGATCGTCACTTCCCACAACTATCGGTGGTGTCAACATACCTTCCTCATCAAGATCATCACCAAGCCATTTTTCCAAATGATGCTCTTTGCTTTCACGATAAAAACTGATAGCTGTGTTGCTCGTCAACAGGACTTCCAAGGCTACACCTTTCATGGCAATCTTGTTGAGCACCAACTTTTGAATATGATACAGGTTTTCTGCCGTAAAAAGGCCTTTCTCAATATCCACGTCGCAAAGCCTGTCATATTCCTCCTTCACTCTCGTGTCGAAATGATACTTCTGATAAAGTCTCTTTGCAGCCGTATTCTCCTCGAACATTCTCGTCACTTTTTCCATCTCCGCAAAGTCAAACTTATCTATATGGGTGTAGCCACGAAGGATGTCACCATCATATTTTCTGAAAGCCCAGGCATCCGTCATTTCCTTGATGCTGTTGAATGTGCCATAGATTTCCTTATGCAAATCCACAATCAGATTATGAAGTTTGGGCAACAAATGTATCAAATCGTCATATTTGTTTTCATTGCCGGAAATCAAATGGTATGCAACAATCAAATCGTCCAACCATTCACCCTTTCTCATTTTCACCGTCTTTCCCATACGGTTCATCCAGAGCGAAGGTTCTATCCCTGCCGCCGTACCATGACCGATGCGGTCGCCTTGTTCCATATCCAAGAAATCCACAGCTTCCACCATCATTCGAAGACCACTCAACAAGTGAACAAAGTCCTCACCTGCATGAAAAGTCATCTGAATGTCTTTCTTCCTTTTTCTCCATTTCTTGCGAAGCCAATGAAAGGTCGGCGCAAACACCTCAGGTCCGGCATCCATTTCATTGGCTGCGGCATCAATGCCCACAACCTCGCACTCTTTGATTTTCTTGTATGAAGCATATAGCATCATCAAATAGAGAGCATGGCCTTTTCTGCGAATACCTTTACGTACCTCCCTGTGCCTTAGCTGCCTGTCAGTTGGTTTTGTATCTTTCTGCTTGATAAAGTGAGCCACCAGTTGAAATTTCGGAGCAAAGCCTTTGCCGAACTTATCCGCCAAACGCTTCTTGTAACTCTCGTATCCATTTATGATACCCTGCACTAAAGCAAGGTTATCATAGAGTGTATCCTTTGGTGAAAACCGCCCCTCGATATGCTTCAGAAACAGAAAGTCATTGTCGTAGCTCAGTTGTCTTAGACGGCTTTCTATATTCTTTTCCTCATGTCGCCACCTGAATCCATTTTCAGTAACCATTTGGAACTGCTTGAATCCCTTTTGCCATTCCTGCTGTACCATCATCTTGTGGATACTGCCAAGAATCAGGATGAGATGGTGAAAGTTCTTCACGGTCTTCCCATCTAATTCTCCAGCAGCCATAAGTTTGAGTACTTTCAAATAGAAATATGCCCCGACAGCCAACTGCGGATTGTCATTTTTCCCGTATGAAGGATGCCAATATTCGTATGGAAAAGAAAGAGGAATTTTTCCCTTGGAATATTTGGGAATCGTATGAATGATAGTATTCAACAGTTTCTTTCCTATTCGTATCCTGTTTACAAAGTCATTCAGAGGCACTGTTGTCAACTGCTCCCTCTGCATCCTCACGAAATACTTGTTCCAGGCAGACTTGAATGAAAATATCCATTTCTCCACATTGCCTATTTGCGTCCACCAGATATAATCAGTCTCAGCGGTACCGTTGATATGGATATGCAGATCTATCAATCCTTGTTCATCCGCCACCATCTTTTCAAGGTTGCGGTTGTATGGGCGTTTGGTAGCAGTGGAAGCAAAGTTACTCTTCAGTACTTCACGGAAAAACTTGCACTCATCCTTTTCAAACTCCCTATCATCCAAAAAGAAAGCAGCCTCTATCAACAAGGGAGGAAATACCCTTACCACCTCCATCCATTCGTCAAGCATATCTTTCTTTACGTACAGATTACCTTTCAAGTACATCAAATAACGCTTCGCCAAGTATTTCAACGATTTGACGATGAGTTGCGACAGGCTACACTTGTCGTCACAGTCCAACTCTCGCATTTCCTCCTCAAAAGAACCTTCAAAGCAATAATCAGGTTGGTACACATCCTTAGCCTTGCCAAGCATATAGAGCCGTCGGCGTATATCAGCCATCGATGTTTGCTCACCATGCTCGTAGGCTACTAATGTCCACACATCACTAAGGAGATATGCAGAAAACGGAAGTCTCATGATATATTTATTTTGAAAAATCTAAAAATACATAAAAAGGATAGACCTCTGTTTGATTGACATCTTGGAATAATTTTGATGAGTTGTTTTTCAATGCATCAATTTGTTTAGAAATTTCCATATCCTTACGATTCAGTCTTGACAAATCTCTAAGAATAATACGTTGTGAATATTTCAAAGAACGTAGTTTTTCTGCGATTGTATCCTCGTCTTCAAAAGCCAAATCCTCAAAATTTCTCTTTTCCTTGCGCAAATCACTCAATTGCTTTGCCAATAGTTCTCTTCTTTTTGCAGAAATAGTTTTCTTTGCCAACTCATTGGTTATATTCTGAATTTCCACCTCTTTATCAAAAAGATTATCTAAATTATCACGTTCTGCCTTTAAAACAAACAGATTTTTAAGATTCTCCTCTTTCTTCGCCTCAAGAGTATCCTTTTGCTCAGCTAAGGCAATTTGTTGACTCAACAAAAAGTAAAGTTGGTTACTCTCAACATATTCTTTGACCACTGCTTCTGGCACATCTTCTTTTTCTTCTATTATGTTTATAAATTTAAGAACACGTTCTGCGACATAACTTTGCAGTAGAGGACAAGAAATCATCCATTTGGCAAAAGAAATCTTTTCTTGATGTTTTTCTAAGAATCTTTTCCAATAGTTGTACATGAATATATCTACAATTTTACCATCATGTCCCAGTTCTATACCCTTAACCTCTCCATTTACAATGCAATCTTCTACGATACAAGCATTCCAGAATGCAAGAATATAGTTGGAAAAACATTCTCTCATTTCAGCACTCTCATTAACAGTACCATTTGGTGTAATGTCATTAAGAGTATAGTACATTCTCGTAAAGATTCGATCCAAGTTATAAGGTGTCAACCTATCCACTTGACTATAGTCCGAAATCCATTGCCAAAGTATTTCCACATAATCATCAATTGCCGTAGAAGCATCCTCGATATTAAAATTTATCTGAGTTCCAACTTTGTTTCTCAATTTATTGCCAGGCTTCAAGTCATTTGGTTCAATATACGTATGTATTTGGGCCAAATGCTGCAACTTGGCTTTAATAACTGCCTTACGCTTCTCTCCATTCTCATCTTCTTCTACATTGATATTTTCCGTCACTCTCAATATCTCTGCGACAGCTGCAAACAGGCGATAAATCGAACAAAATTTTGTTTCAGACATATCAGAAGAAATGGTTCTCAATTGAATCAATCTTACCAATAATCCCTTAACACCATTTTGGAGAACCAGGTCTTTATTAATAGCAAATACCCCCGCCATTGTATTCTGCAAATTGCTCTCTGGACGGATGCTTGGTATCATATTCATTTCTGCATTGGCATATGCCAACACATTACCCAATAGTTTATTGGTGCCTGAATCATAGTATATGTGGGCAAAGTCATTCAACTTTGAGCCATCTTCTCCCAAAGAAAGGAGTACCTGACGGATAAAAGACACACGGACCAGAAAATCAAAGGCTATGGATGGATTTGTATGAATCTGGCGAGTACATGAAGTACATAAAGCCAATATGGCATTGTTCAAGCTGTCATCCTCCATATTGGGCATCATGTGACTGCCTGTAGCCACAATCTTATTGTCTATCAAGAATTTCATAATCCATCCTGCATACATGGATGTTTTTGCCATCAAATGCTTATTATCTGCGGCATATTGATTGATATACACCTCAAACACTTTCAGCAGCTTATCCGTCAAAGCTATCTTTTTCTCTTCATCCGATAGCTGAGGGTTATCACGCAAGAAGTCATCATATACAGAAAGCAACCTATATTGGTTTCTGAAAGGCTGTCTCAGTACATGATTCACAAAGGTAGCCTTGTCCGTCTCATCCATGCTGATGACATCCAAATATGAGAAAATCTCCTCATAGATCACCCTCAAGTCTTGGGTCGTACCATTGGAGAAACGTATTGTCACAGAGTATGGTTCAGCCTTATTCTTATCTTTTCCTTGGTTGGTAATGATTCTGTTATAACGATACTTTTCATACACATTATCCAAAAGTATGCGATATTCAGGCTTTATCATCTTTTGGAGATACTGAGTTTCCAAGCGGTTTACCATCTTACGATAGGCTGCCCGTTTGCGGTCGGCGGAAGCAGAGTTATCACATTCCTTCTCCAGGAAGTCTTTTTCGAAAAACTTCCAATAATTCTGCCTGATAGTCATACCATAGAGATTGGCATCACCAGTCATCACGACAATAATCTGTGGCGAAGTGAAATAAAGACGGATGGTCTCCAATATCTCAAAAGTCTTTTCTATGTTCACATCGCAGTCGTCAAGGATAAACAACAGAGACTTCTTGTTAAGAATACTCAGAGCCACATTGATATACTCATGGAATCGGCGTTCCAAGTCCTTTGCCTTCATGGCAAGGTTCACAAAGTTATCTGCCACATAATCCGCATCCGTCCAATCTGCATACATGCCCAACTTTCCTACACCATCTATGATAGGCAAAGCCTCATACAAGGCTGTCGTCGCTTCATCAAAACGTCTTTTATCATTCTCGTTATAGTCTTCCATCAAATATAAAAATTTGCCGTGAATGGAAGCCAGGAAGCGAATCATAAAGTTCTCCTTTTTCTGAATCTGGTTAGGTTCAATCACATCTATGACAACGAGTTTACTACAGTCGATTCCATGAAACTCGTCTTGTTTTACATGTTCACGAATCAACTTCTTCAAAGACTTTACAAATGTAGTCTTACCAGCACCTCGTCTTGCAAAGATGGAGATGACATCATTCTCCGACTTGTTCTTTTGGGATGGATTATATTCTCCATATTCCATCCTCTCTTTGATGATTCTGCAAATCTCGTCAATCTGCCTTTGGTGTATCAATGCTTTCTCATCGCATATCAAACCATTTTCCTTCATCTTCTTCATGTCGATGAAGGTAGAATATCTTCCGTCGCTCATAAGTTTGTAAGTTTTTTGATTGTTATTATTAAAAGGGCTACTAGGCTCCATCCCCAAAAAGTAGCTTAATTAAAAAGGGGAGAGGGAGCCGTTCGCCCGTATGTCTATTATTTCTTGTTCTTCATCCTCCAGAAGAAGTGCCACGTTCTAAAGATTGGTTCACAGAGGGCTTCTGCAGGAAAATACCTCACAAGCCTCATATCTCGATATACCCTTTGGAGATTATGTCCAAATTGTGACTTCCCGAAGCAATTCCTTCCATCATGCTTACCAAAGTTGCCAGCCTCTAATACCTCTTTCAGCACAAACTTACCATACTTCTCATTAGGAGGGACAATAAGCCGAGAGGCAGGCATACCGAATACCTCATGCATAATATACATGATAGCACCAGCAAACTTCCATAATCCCAATTCCTCCAATTCCTTTTGCAAGGAAGTTAACATTTCACAGTTAACACTTAACATTGAATTCAAATAGTAGTAATCAAGCAGTTGCCTCAACCCAATCCCCTCATTCATTAGATGCGAGAAGATATGAGTCAACTGAAAGATGAGATTGAATTTCACTGTCGGAATCGCAATCTCCCCTTGCTCTCCCAACATTATCCGATGCGAGAACTGCTCCTCCTTCACCCTCTCATAATATTTCTGAAGCTTTCTGTTATGCCAGAAGCACTGCAGGAAACTAGGCCGATAATGCACTTCAACCTCCACTCCCTTATACGATGGGAACTCTATATGGTGATAGCACGCCTTTTCATGCGGCGAGATAGAGCGGACAAAGGAGATTACCCGTTTATCTCCACCTTCCACCCAGATATCAATATCACCAGGAGTACGGGAATAATGATTCGGATACATCAATGCATTCCCCTGCCCTTTCAGAATACAGGTTCTGAATCCCTTCTTCCGAAACCACTCAGAAACCTGGATGGCAGCATCATTCAGCCGAACATTCACATTCTCCAACATCTGGCTTTCCGCCATCCATTGGAGCAGCAACTCCTTCTTCATTCTCACATGTTCTGCAGGCAACTTCTTGATACCATCAAAGAGAACACCAAGCAAGGCCTGCTTCTTAGCAATAGCATACAGCTCCTTCCAATCCGCTTCTTCCTTCAAGGAATCAGGAATCTCCTTAGCTGAACCGATACAGAATCGCAAGAAATCAAAGAAAATCTTTTGTTGTTTGCCCATAAGTAAAATACAACAGTTTTACACTTTAACCCATTGTTGAATATTATGATCAAAACGCTTGATGATTTTAGCAGGTATTCCTACTACCATACAATCGTCAGGAATATCCTTTGTTACAACAGCATTTGCACCAATAACCACATGATTGCCTATATGAACTGGTTTAACGATCTTCACCCCTGGAGAAATATAGCAGTCATTTCCAATGATACTTCCTCCCATACCGATATTTACATCAGCATTAATATTGCAATTTGCTCCAATGCGACATGCAGGATTTACAACAATTGTTCCATAATGCATTACATATAAACCTGGTCCAAATTGGTTTTTATATAAAGTGAAGCCAAGTTTATACGATAAATGCTTGTGAATGAAATAATGCCATATTGTCATCAAAATAGTTATAGGGTCTCTTAACTTTCGATTAGACCAATACTCATAATGTCTCAGATTAAGGGTGAAACAAAGTCGGGGATTTAATAGAATTTTAATCCATGAACTTGCCCCCCCCATACACGAAATTTCGCTCCATATCCTTGCGGATATATTCATGCATCTCCTTACGTGATTTAATCATTCCCTGTCAATTTTAAATCATTATAATAGAGAGGGAGTTATTTCCCTCTCATCTTAAAGTATCTATCATATCCTGCAAGCAAAGCCTTGCTAGTATGCTCCCAACTCAATTCGTTGATGACACGATTTCTACCATATTCACCCATTTGCTTACGCTTCTCAGGATTATCAAGCAATTCCAGAATCTTCTTTGCCATATCTTCAGCATCATTTCTCTTAGCATAAAGTGATGCCTCCTGTGCAGAATATTTCCCCTCTGTCAAATCAAACTGAACTAAAGGTTTGCCCAATGCCATATACTCCAACACCTTATTCATGGTACTCTTGTCATTCATGGCATTATATTCATCAGAGTTAACACAAACATCAGCAGTATTCAAGTAGTCAAGCAATGTCTGATCAGGAACACGACCGGTAAATTCTACGATGTCGTCCAAGCCCATGTCATGACTCAGTTTCTTCATGTGCTCTACATCAGGGCCACCACCAACGATACCCCAGAATACATCATTTCTTCCCGGTAATTCCTTAATATATTTAGCAGCCTTCAAAAGATATTCAATACCTTCCTGCTGGCCGATTACACCAAGATAGCCAACCATGAACTTCTTGCCACGCTTGATTTCGTTCTTTGGTTCCTGAATTTTCAGACGCTCCAACTTTGGACCACTTCTCAACACAAAGACATCCTCAGGTTTCATTCCTCCACGCTCTATGGCAATCTTCTTATAACTCTCATTAGTCACAAAAGCAAACTTACAGTGCTTATAGGTCTGACGTTCCAACCACAACTGGCTCTTATAGAACATTCCCGAAGTCTTACCGAACTTAGCCTCATACAACTCAGGACAGATATCATGATGGTCAAAGATATAATCAACACCCTTATTCTTAAAGAGTTTAGCTACCATCCAAATATCGTCAGGTGGATTACAACCGTGAATACAGTCGAAGCCTACTTCCTTATAACATTTCTTTGCCAAACGATACTCATGCCACAAAGCTGCGCCATACTCACGAGCATATCCTAAAGCACCATTCCCATCCTTTGGCAATTTATGGCGATAAACATGTACACCCTGCAAGAATTCATACTCCTTGTCATAGCCCTTACCTGTAGGACTAATTACAGAAACAGTATAACCGTTAGCTGCTAATGTTGTTGCCTCCTGCCAGACACGAGTGTCAAATGGCACAGGCAAGTTCTCTACGATAATCAATACTTTTCTATCCATATTGTAGTTTTTAATTTATTATCATTTAAAGGATAGCACAATTTGTGCGTTTCGTTCTCCTTTCCATATTCTTCAGAATACCAACATTTCTCTATTGTTGGCTCTATATTTGTCTCTATACAAACAGTAATGGCTCCTCGTTGGATGACTGCTTTTTCATTTTCAACTTTCACTTGACAAGCAGGATGCAACACCAAATTAGCATAACTATCACTTGTTGTCGCCATATCATCCTCTATAACCAATTTGTCTGCCTTATTAAAGCAGAAAGAGCGACTATGCTTATTACGATTCTGCCAAACGCATTCAGCAAGAAGGAAATCCTGATTTTCCGTCAAATCAGACTTCAAAAGTTTAGTATCAGCCTTCTTTCCCCAAAGGAAAGCCCCCATCATCTGACTTTGTTCCTGATTCATAGACCAAACTGTATTATGATTACATGAACGACGATACTCATCTCTTTTCTGTATATTGCAATGATAGATATATGTTCCAGGATCTCCTAAGATGCAATTGCCATCTACATAGAGTTGAAAACTCAATGCGTCTGCATGACCATGAGCAGCAATACTACCAAAACCTAAAGGTGCATGATCAATACCAACTACTACTTTACCATTCTTACTTCTCAGGAAAGTATAACCACCTTCCTCAAAAGTCCTACTTTGTAAAGGCTTCCATAAAGGCAATTGCTTTAAGGTTTCGATTTCTGTCTCAGAATAGAGCCAAGATATCGTCTCGGACAAATGTTCAAAGCTTTCATATCTTTTCCCCAATAGCAAAGAACAAAGTTGAAGAAGATAACGGTAATGGCAGATTTCTCCACCTTCCAAATCTATAATCTTACCCTCATCGTTATCACCAAATTCGCAAGCCTTAGTCTCATTCACCATAGAACAAGCTACAAACTCACATTGTTTTTCCATCAACCTCTTCCAATACTCAGGGATCTTCATACCATAACATTTCATCAGGTGCATCACCAAAGCGTATGCCTCCATCCCGAAGGTTTGATAATGCAAAGCCATCTCCATATTCACACCATCCTTATAATTCTGCTTCATCAATTCTTCATCGAGGATGCGGATGGCAAGCTGAGCCCACGCCTCATTGCCAAAAGCAAAACCGGCATAAGCGATGGCTGTAGCTTCAACCAGCAAATGATTATTGGCCGAAGAGTATCTGGAATAATGCTGTGCGATATAAGAAGCCATATTCTTGATGCCATTCTCCATATCCACGAGCAAGGCACCATTAGCCGTATATCCTTTCTTGCGAAGAAAAGCCAAAGTTACTGTCCATTGGATACAACGTATGGCAACCTCCATCACACTAGTCCAAGAAATACCATGGAGAAAAGGATTTTTTTTGTTCCAATCCAAGAACAACCATTCTAGCTCTTTTGCATATTTTTCCTCTCCTGTAGCATAATAAGCCTTAGCTAACAAGGCAAACTGGAAGTGTCTATTCAATTCCCAATTCGTTCTTGCATCACCTATTTCGTCTTTCTGTTTATAGCTTAAGGAATAGCTGAAATCCGTCCCCCATTCTTTATCTGTCTGGAATCCTGCACTCCATCTTTCCTTATATATATGATAATCATACCCACCAAGGATATGTATGACTGTATTCAGATGGAAAGCAATATTCCTGAAATTCAGACCAACATGATCGGAATCAAATTTCAGAGATTGTAGCCGACTATCGAAAAGGTAAGCCGTTACGGCTACATCACGCTTACCAAAAAGCTTCTTTTCCTGCCTTTGCAGATGTTTTTGTTGAAGTCTCCAACCGACTTCCGGCAAATTCATTGCCCGAAGTCGATTGAAGTACCATTGTAATTTACTCATCAATGATTGTTAATCATTAATTACTAATTCATTTTCACTAATTAGAACTCAGTCTGTTTGAAGTTCATCTTGTGCTCTTCATTCTGAGCTTCATGATTCTGGTTGATGTCTCCCCAGGAGATACCCTCATACTTGCCATCATAGTTCACTTCTTTCCACTGGCGAACCAAGTCAATGACAATCTTGTTAGGATAATTCTTCAAAACATCCTCAAAGTCCTTTTCCTTATTAGTTACCACAAGCACATCGCTGTTCTTGCATACATCATCCAAGTCGGCAGTAACGAAATGCTGCAAGTGTGGAATCTTAGCCATGATAAAGTCCTTGTTGGTACCCGTCAACTCAGAAATCTTCACGTTACGGTCGTAAATTTTGATTGCAAAGCCCTTACCCAACAAACTTTCAACAACATCAACGATAGGAGAACAACGCAAGTCATCGGTACCAGCCTTGAAACTCAAGCCCAAGATACCCACCTTACGCTGACCTTGATTCATGATAAGTTGAACTGCACGTTTCTTCTGATTTTCATTACTTTGGAAGATACTCTCAATAACAGGAACATCCACATAGTTGTCATGTGCCAAGGTCTTCAAAGCCTTCATATCCTTAGGCAAGCAAGAGCCACCATAAGCGAAACCAGGCTTGAAATAGTAAGGAGAAATATTCAACTGCTTATCCTTGCAGAAGATTTCCATTACCTTATGAGAATCAACGCCTACAGACTTACAGATGTTACCAACCTCATTACCGAAGACAATCTTCAATGCATGATAAGTATTATTTACGTACTTCATCATTTCAGCCACCTTGATATCTGTGCAGATAAACTCAGCATTGATATGCTCATACATCTCACGGAATACCTTTTCTGCATACTCAGAATCTGTACCAATCAATGTCAATGGAGGATTGAAGTAATCCTCAACAGATGTACCTTCACGAAGGAACTCTGGGTTGCTGACTACATTGAAATCAACACCCCGCTTCAAGCCACTTTCCTGCTCAATAATCTCACCTACCTTCTTGTTGGTACCAGGAAGAACAGTTGAACGGATTGCAACGAGATGCATGTTTGCAGGCTTTTTCTCACCAGCAAACTTCTCTTTCAATGCACGACCGATACGTCCTGCCACAGTGTAGATATAATTAAGGTTCAAATGACCTTCAGGGCTAGATGGTGTACCTACAACTATGAAAGATACTTCGGTTTCCATAATTGCCTCTGCAGCAACCGTAGTTGCAGACATCAGCCCCTTCTTGTGAGCTTCCTCACAAAGTTCAGCGATTCCTTCCTCGATGATAGTAGGCTTGCCCTCATTCATCAGGCGCACCTTGTTCTCATTTACATCAACACCGATCACCTTGTGACCCAACTTTGCCAAACATGCCGCACCTACGCAACCTACGTAGCCGAGGCCAAAAATACTAATGTTCATAATATTACTTCTGTTGTAAATTATTTACTATGAGTTTAAATTTTCCTCTTTTACTAAAAATCATTTCATCCATAGAGCAAACCTTTGTTGTTATGTCCATGTTTCCATGTCCACATCGCTTTAAAGTTTCCTCTACAACAAATTCTACATCTTTATTTGTAAAATTCTCATCTGGAGCGATTCTTATTTCTAGCTTACCTTTCTCATTTTGAATCCATTGGCAAGCCTTAATATGTTCACCTTCTTCTATGAAATCAACTCGTGTAACCATAGAACCATCCTTGCAAAATAGGATATCATCTGTTCTACCAACAATTCTTTGAATTACCCCCCCCATAATGCCATTTGCATTTGACATTTCATTGATGACAAGCATTAATTTGTTTCTCTTGGTATATACCAAATCTTCCTCTTTAACATAATGAATCGTTACATTTATATTATCAATACCAATCTTTTCATTGATATTGTGCAATATCTGCTTTTCCACATCATCGGTATACGAATCATCTGAAACGATATTCAGCTCCACTTTACCAGGTACTTTTTGCACAAACTGCGAATATCTCACGCCATTTGCTTCCTTAAAGATAAAGGTTAATGCTGCATTACTATACTTTGTACCATCTTTTCCGATGATAAAAGTCATTGCTCTACCATCCACTCTTTCAATACCACGGGAATAATCAATAAAGCCTTCAGGGGTTTTCTTTACTCCTTCTTTCAAGACAATTCTGTCATCAGTTTTATATCTAATTAAAGGGAATACATCATTGATAAGAGATGTGGAAATAATATGGTCATCATAATACTCTTCTATTCCATATCCAGGATCTTCAAAATAACCATTATGATCAAACGACTCTTCCAATCGTATAGTTCGCTCAGTAGTACCATAATGGTCATATACTTGTGTATGAAATATCCTTTCTATCAATTTTCGTTGATAATCAAACAAAGTTTCGGATGAAGTAAACGCTACCGGAATATGACATTCCAACCCTTTATCTTTCAATACAAGCGCCAAACTGTAGAGCGAACTTGGATAACCTTCAATAGCTTTAGGATGATGCTTTTCTATAAGACGATGATATGTTTCAGCAGTCTTAGAATTAATATTGTAACTTGAAAGAAAAAGAGTATTGCTAACATGAATTTTCATAGAAATTTCATCTCGTGTTAAATTTCCACGTAGCGACACCATCGGTTCACCATAATTATATCCACATCGCTTGCGATAACATACAAAATAAGCTTGCTCCTTCCAAACGGATTTCCAATCTTGATAAACTGTTAAAGGAGTACCTGTTGTTCCGCTGGTGTGATTCTTGATAAGCCCCTTTTCTTTACATGTCAACAATTCCTTACCATGTTTTTTGAGCATATCTTTTGTAAGGATTGGAAGTTTCACAATATCATCAAGATGCTTTATATCATCTATAGAATATACTCCGCAATCTTTGCATAAATTACGATAATACTCTGAGTAAGTATAAGCTTTTCTAAAAATCTCCAAAAAGCGTTTTTCATTTCTTGCTCTTAACTCGTCATGTGTCATATCATACATTGAATCTATCTCCGACACATACTTTTTCACAATAAAAGGAGAACGCAATAGAAACTTAAACGATTCTCTTATATACTTTTTATTAATCATCATTTTGGTTTGTGTAATCCTAATTTAATAATAAAGTATCGAATCTTTCTAAAAGTCATACGTTGAACCCAGCAAAGTCTTTCTCCCCAGTTCGTAGAGAAAAAACGACTTCGTATCAAAATATCTAGTATAGAAGAATTACTCAAATAAATCTTTAAATATTGATAAGTTGAAAGCTGCGTAGAAAATAACTTAAACAAAGATTCAACATCATAATCTTTCAATAATTTTATAGTATTGGTATCTGTATCAAAATACATAGGATGAATAAATAATTTCTCGCCATCCCATTCCACTGCCATTTCTGTTTTTTCTTTAGAAATATTGGTTGATGTCATTTTTCCATATTTTGCTTCTGGTAAAATGAAATTACCTATGGAATAAACGATATATTTTCCTTTATATTTTTCTATAGGTTGAATCACATGTGGATGATGCCCAACTATTAAATCCGCACCTGCATCTATGCAAGCATGTGCTAAAGTCCGATCAGCAGGATCTGGGTAACTAAACTTTTCTCGCCCCCAATGAGGAAACAGAACAATATAACTGTCAGGTGAGTTTTCTCTAATTCTCTTAACCTCATTTACAACAGCTAGCGGAGAAAATAATTTTAAGCTATGTTCGTTGGCAAAAGTCGCAAATGTGATAATAAATAACGTTTTATGATTCCATTTAAAAGAATATATATCATGGTTTTTAAGTCCCCAACTTGCAATTCCATTTTCCTTCAAAAAGTTGACGGTAGACTGTATATCGTGATTATAATCAAGAATGTGATTATTACATAGTGATACCGCCTTAATATTAAGATCTTTTAATAAATCTATCACTTCCGGGCAAGAATAGAGAGAGAACTTATCTTCCCATCTATAATTGTTAACATCATCTTTCTTTTCAAGAATAGAACCTTCAAAGTTTGCTATAGCCGTTTTTCCCGAAAATAGATTTTTTATTTCTTGATAATCTATTTTTGTATCAAATGGGAAGGTCAAATCACCACAAAATAAGATAGTATTCATAGAGTTTGATAAATTTTAATCAGATTATTAATTTCAACATCTACATTATGAGCCTCTATTATATGCTCTTGGCATTTAAAAGACAGCTTATTTATATCTGAACTTGCAATTTTTAAAATAGCATTTTTATAATCATTAGCAGTACTATCTAATTTTAAGACTTCACCACAATCAGCTACCACTTCGGCACAAAAACCCTGATTCGAAGTTACAGGTATTAATCCTTCTGCCATAGCTTCAATAAGAGAATTAGCTTGACCTTCACCTATATGATGCGTTGGAAAGATGAATATATGCATCTTCTTCATAACCTCTCTTAATTGAGAAGCATTCAGAACACCTAAATAATTAACCCTATCATCATTGTCTAATAAAGATTTGTCAACATCATTAGCTATACTACCTGCCATATATAAGCAGAAACGACTATCCAATAAGTGAATTGTTTCTAAAATAATATCAATTCCTTTGTTAAGCGTAATTCGACCAAAATAGAAAAGATTGATTTTACTAACATCTTTTTCAACAAACTTCAAATCTTTGCAATCAGCCAAATTGGGAAAGTAAGAAATAGGGCATTTATGATTAACTATATCGTTAAATTTTGATATATACGATGAACCTTCAACTGTAATATGATTACTATCAATCAAAAGATGCTTAAGCGACCAACGTGTCATCCAACCTTTATGTTCCCAATAATAAATGAATGAACCTGCTCTTATGTCTGAAATAACAGGAATGTGGAGACATTTAGCAATCAAATAAAGAAGATTTACAGGATAAGCTAAAATATTTCCATATAAAGGGGTGGCATGCACAATAACGTCCTTTTTCCCCATATATTTGAAAAGAGCAAAAGGAGTTAGAAATAACTTAAAATAAGCTAACTTCCCGAGATTTCCAAATCTTTTATTTATTTTCGGATTAGGAAATTCAACAACTTCAATACCTCTTTTTTCTAAGGCATCGATGTTTTTTCTATTAGCAGCTTCATAGCCACCAATACTGGGCGCTCCTTTAGCTGTTATTGGTCCAAAATATAATACTTTCATATTTTCATTGTTATTTTTTATATTTTACAAAACGCAAATCAAGTTTCTGCAACAAACTGGTATCCAAAAACTTATTGAGAATTTATTTTTTCCCAAACTTTTGTATTCTGATTATATCTTTTTATAACTTTTGCTGGTATTCCTACAGCTACACTAAATGGAGGAATGTTTTTAGTAACAACACTTCCTGCTCCTATTTGGGAATCATGACCTATAATAACATCTTCTACTAAGCAAACAGAAGGACCTATATATACATTATCTTCAATTGTTGCCGCTTTTCCTTTTTTGGAACCTATAGTAAGAAACTGACTCAAAGAAACATTTTTCCCTATTTTTGCAGTAGGATTTATAATAATACCGCACCCATGTCCAATATAAAGCCCAGAACCGATATTAGTATTTGTAGAAATCTGAATACCATACTTAGAAGACAAATGGTGATATATAAGCCAAAAGACAGGACGAATTGGACTTTTCACAGAAGTTAGTCTTAACCATAAAAGATAAACAAAACCTCTTTCATGAACTAAAACTTTAATAATTTTTTCCCAAAACGCCCCCCCCATAATGTGAAGAATATCGTAAATAATCACATTTTAAAATCTTAATAAGTTCTATATAACTATCCATATTTTTAATATGACTCCAAATATTTTTTTGCTGTTACAGATACATCATAAGTATTACGTACATATGATAAGGCAGTCTTAGCCTTATTTAATGCTTCATTATAATGATTCCTAATATAATCAATTTGTATTGCCAAATCATCTGCGCTTCCATTTTCAAATATCCAACCGAACTTAGAGCCACAAGTAACTTCAGCAGGACCTTGTCCTGAAGAAACCAGGACTGGAATATTCGCAGACATAGCCTCTGCTACTGTTAATCCAAAACCTTCCCATCGTGAGGCTTGAACAAACAAATCATAATCACATAAATGGTCACCAATATATGCTTGTGGACGTTTCCCTAAAAAATGAACATTTTTTTCAACCGATAACTGACGAGCGAAATTCTTTAAATACTCCATACTTTTACCATTTCCAATAAAAGTAACATCAAGCCAATCTTTATGTAAACAGGCGGCTCTTATTAATAAATCTTGACCTTTAATTTCATGTTCTAATCGACTTACTTGAATAACTTTAAAACAAGATTTATCCATTTTTAAATTCTCCTTCTTTTTAAAAGAAGAAGTATTAATTCCATTATAAATAACAGTACTTTTTAGACCATATTTTTTGCAAAGTTCTTGCTGTACAGCCTCACTAATCGAGAATATTTGCGGAATTTCATCCAAAAAAAGGACATTACCATTAGACGCAAAAGATAATAATGGAAAATATTTTCCAAAACTAGTAGGCTTTATATTACCAGAAGGTAATGCATGTAATGTTACTGACGACAACCGGCGAAGTTGCCTACTAAATATTAACTTATAAAGTCTACTATCGTGAAGATGTATAGCATCTGGCATAATTAATTTTAAGATTCTATTAAATTTTAAAACAAAAAACAAGTTTTTAGAAGCAAGTTTTCTGTTTAATTTATATACTATAATAGAAGAAGCTAGCTGATTAAGTAAACTTTCTTCTATATAATCATTTATTACGACGACATAAACTTTTGCCCCAGCAGCCGCTTGCGCATTAGCTATGTTAACTAACATTGTTTCAATACCACCATATGTTAGCCCCCAATATACATGAACTACTTTCATAAGAACTTCTTTATTTTTTTTAATTGATATAACATGAAATCTAAAACTAACCAAGTTATAGATTCATCACGCAAACATCTCAGTAAATGCTTCTTGTAACAAGAATCGGATATTTGCTTAAATGTTTCAACTATATAAAATATGTTTTGGCGATATCTCCATTTTCCCCACTTTACTAATTGAACGTTTATTCTATGGACTAAAGCATCGTATCTCATTTGTAAACGTTCCTCAGAAATAGTAAAAAACAAAGAATTATTTCTCACAGTTGACACATATATTATCTTATCGACAGCTAAAATACTTTTTGCATAATAACCACAAGTAATTGAAAACATTGCATCATTACAAACTATTGTTTCCTCAAATGTAATATTGTGTCTCTGTATTAATTCCGTTCTAATCATTTTAGACCAAGGCACGTAATGTCCAAATCTAAGTCTGGGAAGTTTATTCCTATTTATGCAATCTTTGACCGTATTATCTCTAGATGGAACTTGTACTAAAGTATCATTATCAACACTGCAAGAGGTAAAATAAATAATGTCAAATTCTGAATTCGAAAAATCCATTAATTGTTGCTGAAAGTTATCTGCAAAGAAATCATCGGCATCTGCAAACAAACACCATCTCCCCTTAACATGCTTTAAACCTTCATTTCTTGCGAAACCAGCACCTTTACCTTCTTTAGTTAAGTATAATTCTATATTGTTTCTTTTTAAATCATTGATAGCTGAAATTATTTGATTAACATTCTTTGAATTATCATCAACAACAATTACTTGAAAATCTTCTGTATCAGGTATCGATTTCAAACACCTTACTAACAATTGAACAATATCTTTATGAGGAATTATAATCGAATATTTAATTTGATTCATAATTTTAAATTATTAAAAAGGTAAATAGTTTCTTCCATTTGCATCCCATATATAGAGGACTTCATTTATATGTAATTTCATAAAACATATACTGATAGAAGGCCATAAATATGATAAAAAACAAATAGAATAAAATAGCATTTTTAATTGAATAAGACTATTATTATCTGTGAAATCTCTTTTTATAAATTTATCATAAAACAAGAAGCCACCACATAAGCATCCAAAAAGTAAAAAAAGACTAGAATAACGATCTGTTATTTCAATTGAATCAAAAAGAGGACTTACAATTACACCTACAACAAATATGTTATATATCAGTTTACCATATTTACGCTTAGCACATGATTTTTCAGAAAATAATATGATAGGGATATATGCAATATATAATCTCACTTGAGTAATAAATGACATAGAATCCCGAATTCCTATATTTCCTAAATCTCCATTAAGCAAATCATCTGTTCTTGATAAATAAAATTCTGCACTATCATTTGTAATCAATCCTAAGCCTAAAATATAATTGGAAATCTCTGTAAAAAAAGACAATTGAGTAACATTCATACCTAAAGAAGTGATCAAAAAGAGAATGCAAGCAATTTTTGGAGGGATCGCATATTTATTCAAATACTTAGCAAAGAATAATATTGGTAATAAGGGAACCATACCATAATGAAATAAACATGAAATCAAGAAAAAGAAATATGCCTTTTTAGGCTTTGAAGAGATGAGAAACGAAATTGCTACAACAAAAAAACTTACCGCAAAATACCACCTTATATATAATTCATTATTGTGTATTAAATCTAAACATAATGGTAATATAAAAAACAATTCTTTTTTAAAGTTTTTGAACAAAAACAGTAAGGCAAACATTAAAAGTAAACTCTCACAAAAGATAAAGGACCAATACGGCAAACCTATTGAGTAAAAAATATAATTAAAGATTTTAAACAAAATCTCATAATTAGAATTCTCGTAGTTCTTTCCTATTTCTAAAAACCTAAAATAATATAAATTCCAATCGACCATTCTGCCAAAACGTAAACCAACAACAACGCCATAGACAAGTATAGGAATCAGAGCTTTTTGCCAAAAAGCTCTGCTGCTAAATGATTTAGATAACATATTTCCCCACAAAAACATTGTTGCTAAAAGTAGTATGTGCAAGAATGAAAATATAGTTCTTTCCATTATGGCTTAATAATATCTTTATTTGGTAATATTACTTTCTTTCCTAACTCAATTTGGTATGCATTTGTAAAATATCCCATTCTTCCTTGTTCGGAAGTAAATGTCATTTCACCAAAATAAACTTTTCCTTTAATATTATACAAATCAATACGCACCTGAGGAAAACCTTGCGATAAAGTTGTTGCAACTTCAAGCATAGTTTTTAAATTACGTGGCTTATTTAATTTATGAGTAATACTTTTACGATAATGAGGTGTTAATTTTTCATCAATCTGCTCCCAAGTCGGCGTATATAAATGTAAGCGTCTCCGCGTTTATACCTTGCATAATTCAAAAAAAGCAGTAACAGCTGATTAAACTAATGCTGTTACTGCTTTTTCCATCGATCAGGAAGTAAGTCTCTATATTTTTCCAATGGGGTATTGGGTTGCCATTCTGCAGTCTTTTCTATTACGTCGCATATGTATTCAAACAGATTAATGCCATTCAGCCTGCATGAGATGGCGATGGAATATAGGATAGCCGCCCGGCTTGCTCCTTCGTGCGAACCAAAGAACATTGAGTTTCTTCTTGATAGTGATATGTACCTCTGGATTCTCTCAATATAGTTGTTATCGAGAGCCGTATCACCTCTTTTGAAGATGTCACAAATGGCATTATATTCATTAAGGGCATAACCGAC
>ENA-UESD01000374-UESD01000374.1-human-gut-metagenome-genome-assembly--contig:-NODE-374-length-41803-cov-20.222020_pt1 | contig 41803 bp, 36 predicted proteins | sample MGYA00242985_ERZ507986 | MGnify/ENA primary metagenome ERZ507986 (study PRJEB26167, sample SAMN06115408) | human gut metagenome | host: Homo sapiens | place: China:Guangxi | collected 2016-04-06... | reverse complement strand
GGCCTGTCGGTCATTGGCCAGAGCGAGGGCATCGCCGTGGCAGATAAGAAGATGTACGCCCTCCGCGACGTCACCGCAACCGTCAGCTGCATCCCCCTCATCGCGTCCAGCATCATGTCCAAGAAGCTGGCCTCCGGCTCGGACGCTATCCTGCTGGACGTCACCACCGGCACCGGTGCGTTCATGAAGACCGTGGACCAGAGCATCGAACTGGCCAAGCTGATGGTCTCCATCGGCACCCATCATGGCCGCCGCGTCGCTGCTATGATCACCGACATGGACACTCCGCTGGGCCACAACATTGGCAACAGCCTCGAGGTCATGGAGAGTATGGACGTGCTCAAGGGCCACGGCCCCGCCGACCTGACCGAGGTGTGCCTGCAGCTGGCTGCGAATATGCTGGTGCTGGCCGATAAGGGGTCTCCCGCCGAGTGCCGCGCCATGGCCGAAGCAGTTATCGCAGACGGTTCTGCCTATGCAAAGTGTAAGGAGATGTTCGCGGCCCAGGGCGGCGACACCCGCGTTCTGGACGACTACAGCCTCTTCGAGAAGCCCGCCGCCAGCTATGAGCTGCTGGCCGAGGAAGACGGCTACATCGTCGCCAACGACGCCGAGAAGATCGGCTCTGCCAGCGTTCTGCTGGGCGCAGGCCGTCAGAAGAAGGGCGACCCGCTGGACTTCGCCGCCGGCATCACCCTCCACAAGAAGCGCGGCGACTACGTCCACAAGGGCGAGAGCCTCGCCACCTTCTACGGCGCGGCGGATAAGTTCGACGCTGCCGCCGCCGAGTACCGCAGCGGCCTCGTCTACGGCCCCGAAAAGCCCGAGGAAGCCCCGCTGGTCTACGCCCTCGTCACCAAGGACGGCGTGGAGCGGTACTGAGAAGCCCTGAGATAACGCAGAAAAGCCCCGCAGTTTTTTATGTCCTGCGGGGCTTTTGCTGTCTGTGGGGGCTTTAGAAGGTCACTGTGAGGTCTTTTGCGGGAGCTTTGATGTCGATGGTCTTGTAGATAAGCTGCCCGTCTGCGGTGGTGTAGGCGGCTGTCAGCTCATAGCTGCCGCGCTTTGCTTTGAGGGAGAAGCTGCCGTTCTCGTCGGCGGTGGTCTGCGCCACGACCTTGCCTTCGCGCAGGAGCGAGATCTTTGCGCCCGGCACGGCGGCCTGGTCGGCCAGCACGACGCGGCCCTTTATCTCGACCGGGGACATCATAATGACGCCTGCCGTGATGGCCGCAGCCGCGCCCACGCCGATGAGGACAGCGGCACCACCGCCGCCACCGCCACCGCCGCCCGAGGACGAGCCGCCGCCGGGGGTAGGTGTAGGAGTCGGAGCCTCATCGAAGGAATAGATGCCGGAGGCGATGACATAAGTCATATCATCTGCGTTCAGAGCAGAGCTGCGCGGAGTCTGGAAGCTCTGCTGGTAGCCCGAAGAGGTGGCGCGGAACTGGTTGATATAGATGAGATTTTCCGGGGCAAGCGGGTCGATCTCCGACCGGCTCACGATAACGGCATAGCTCACGCCTGGCGTCAAATCGCTGAACGAGGCGGCGAAGCTGTGGTCGTTACCGGTGGCGGTGGAGGGGAAGATGCTGTTTTCTTCGGAGGAGACGGTGGAGGCATTGCTGGAGTAGTAATGCCTGGTGGCATTTAGGAGTTCGTCGTTGTGATTAGCGATTTTGATATTATTCCACTGCTCAGGCGAACCGGCATAGTTGACCGTGGTGAGGTCGCTGCAGCCATCAAATGCAGAATAATCAATATGGGTCAAGGTGGCCGGGAGGGTAACGCTGACTATATCAGTGTAGTCAAATGCATAAGAGCAAATCCCGGTGATACCATCTTCAAGAACAACATTTTTGATGTGAACAGAGTAAGGAAGAATCATAGGATCACTCCAAGGAGTGTCAGTAATCTCACCGGTGCCTCGAATGGTCAGGGTTCCGGCATTGTCAATACTCCAAGTTGCATTGTCACCGCAAGAAGAAATGGGATTGCCCTCGTAAGCTTGCTCGAGTGCAGTATTGCCGCTGTCAATATCGATTTGTTTCCACTGCGCCGGAGTGCCTGCGTAGTTGACAGAGGAAAGATTATAGCAGTACTCAAATGCAGCGTATCCGATCGTTGTTACACTGGCAGGAATGGTGATGGCCGTAAGGGCATAGCAGTTCCGGAAGGTATCCTCTCCAATAGAGGGGACACCGTTCGGAATCACAAAACTGGTCAGGCTGGTACAGCCGCTGAATGCATCTTCGCCAATGGCTGTAATACTGCTCGGGAGCGTGATATTGGTCAGGCTGGTGCAGTCGCTGAATGTACTTGCTCCGATGGTAGTTATAGTGTCCGGAATCGTGACATCGACCAGACTGGTACAACCACCAAATGTACCGAAGCCAGTGCTTGTAAAACTACGCGGGAAAGTGACACTGGTCAGGCTGGTACAGTTGGCAAAGACTTCGCCCATGAAGCCGCCGAGGCCGCTCAGGCTTTCCGGCAGAGTGATGCTGGTCAGGCTGTGGCAGTCCATAAATGCGGCGTAGCCGATGCTGGTCAGGCCGTATGGCAGATCAATGCTTCTCAGGCTGACGCAGTCCTCAAATGCCATGAGTCCGATAGACTCGAGCTTGGAGGAATACGAAATGCTGACAAGACTGGAACAGCCGGTGAAAGAGCCCATGGGAATGGAAGTTACGTCGTCCGGCAGGGCAATGCTGGTCAAGTTGGCGCACTGAGCGAAGCACCCCTGACCGATTCGGGTCACACTATCGGGAACGGATACAGAGGTGACGTTGGAGCAGAAGGCAAAAGCAAAGTTGCCGATGCTTGTTACACCGCTGTTGATGATGATCTTCTGTATGTCGAGTCTGTGCTCGAACCAAGGAGAATCGACGCTGTTTTCTTTTGTATCGTCATCGTAGGAACTGGTGAAATCGGTCATAGAACCGGTTCCGCTGATGATCAATGTGCCAAGACCATCCAGCGACCACGTCAGGTTAGTGCCGCAGGTGCCGGAGGCAATAGGATTCGAGGGATTTACAATAACGGAGCTGGTCAAAGGAAGCTCAATGGTCAGAGCATGGCCTGCCAGATCAACAGCGTCCTGATTTACGGTAAAGGTTTTACTATAGGTTTTGTTGACATCGGTGGCAGTAAGACTGTACTCTCCCTCCTTGAGATATACGACCAATGTGCCGCTTTCGTCAGTCTTTCCGAGTTCAGTCAAAGAACCATCGCCGTTTTTCTGGTTGATAGCAATACCTTCAGAACGGCAGTTTTCCAAAGAAATGGTTACTTTATAGAGCCGATGCGGACATTCACCCCAGTTCCACTCGTGATATGTCATAGAGAGATGTCCGGTTGCAAAATCCAGAGGTATTTTTATCTCTCCAAAGGATTTGTCCATTCGGAATATCCAGAGACCGGTGGCTTCGATGCCAAGCGTCATCTTGAGAGAAGGGGTCAGCTTAAAGCAGATGTAGCATTCGTGGATATAATCCCCGGAGTCCTCATTGGGAGAGAGCTCTATTTTGACTTCAACACCAGCCTCCGCTTTCAGAGTCAGTCCGAGGGCGCTTTTTCCGTTAGCGAGTTTATCAAGTTTCATGAATGCAGCGGTGGGCTTGAAATCGACACCGAGGAAGATTTTTCCTTCGGCGGTAACCTCGATCGGTGTGAAGACCGGGTCATCGTTGACAGGCTGTAAGCCTGTGCCGGAGATATATTCGATGCCACTTTCCTGAGATACTTTCAGACTGATTTTTGCACTCACTTCGCCTTTCAGAATCACAGTGGGGTCAAATCCGACTTCGCAGCCGGGGAAAGGATTACCGGTCAGTTCAAAGTGGCCCAGTTCGGCAGGGTCTCCCTTGAGCTTGACTTCACCAACGACCTCGACTTCACCGGTGAAGGTTAAGGCCCAGTAGGTCGTTTTGTCCACTTTATAATATTTCGGGTTTGCAGTGATGCTGACTTTGATGGCACCATTAAAGGGGCCGTCGCTGTCAGAAAATTTGAAGTCATGCCCCACACGGACGGAACCGGAAGCCCGTGTGCTGATGCCATCCGTTTCATTATCATCAACTGGAACGAGACCGCCATATTCAATATTGGAAGGCAGTGCGCTCTCATTGACGGTAAAATCCTCGGTAGTTGCAGTGGTGCCGATCTTGATAACATCGAACACGTCGTCAATATCCAGAGTTTCATCACCATGGATGCGGACGGTACTGCCATTGACCGATATATCGAGGATGCGGGCAATCAGAAAATAGCCCGGCTCGTACTCGTAGGTCAGAATATCGCCCGGCTGCAAAGCCTGAATCTCTTCGCTGGCATTTTCGATGGTGTAATAAAGATTGTCGTTATCCAACTCGGTGATCTGGTTCTGGGTACCGATATTTTTATCGGATGTTATCAAGGTGACATCTGAAGTAACGACAGCGAAGTTATTCGATGCATCCTCATCGAGGTTAACGACCTGATTTTCGGGGTAGTCATAGATGGTGGAAGATTCCAGATCACTCAGGTCTTTAGTATAAGCGAGACTGGTGAACTCATTGCACAGCGGAGCGTGCTCATCTTTGTCCAGCAGGAATGCTTTTACTATAAAGCTGGCAGGAATGCTTCCGGTAAGGGGGACAGTCACTGTAGAATGGCCGGTGTTTTCTTCCATTGCAAAAACGTCTACAGTGCCGCTGGCAGACATGAGCTCCTCAGAATCGTCCGTGTAGAGCGCCACTACGATGTCAGCGTCTTCCGCCGCGACATACTCCACGGTGGCTGTGCTGCCATCCACTGTGACGCCGATGACGCGATTCTCAGAACTGGAAGCACTGTTCTGTTCATCGATGCTGTTCACCAGCAGCTTGCCGAAGCTGTCGGTGGCTTCCATCGACATGTTCGAGGTGTCCACGGTGGGCTGCGTCTGCTGCGGCGGGGCATACTGGCCCTGCAACAGCGGGTCGGAGACGATGGACTGGACAGTCTCATCGTCCAGCCCCGGGGATTCTTGTGCCGCAGCAAAAGTTTCCGGGACTGCACCCGGACTCTCTGCAAAGGCGCTGAAAGGTACGATGCCGACCAGCATGGAGAGGGTCAGCAAAGCCGCAAGTAGCCTTTTCATGGTATAGGATTCCTTTCTTCTGGCTTGACGGCGGGCAAACGGCATTTCTGCCCTTTTGCCCTATGTGGACCGGCCTTGCGCCGGAGCGGACCAAAGCATTAAAAATTGTTTGAGATGAACTCGTTCAGCTGCTTCACGGTGTTATAGATGGTGATGAAGTTGTTGAGCATCGCGCTGGTGGAGGAGAAGATACGGGCCATATAGTTGAAGACCTTGCTGACTTTTTCGATGTTGGACAGCACGGTGGTAAAGCAGCCCTCGTCGGTGGCGGTGTCCGCGCCGCCGAGGACGGCGTCTGCCTCAGCGGGGGAGAGCGGGCGGCAGGCGGCGGGCAGAGTGAGCGAGTGGGTCAGAGTCATAGAAAACCATCCTTATCTGGCGTAGAGTGCCACAAGTGTGAAAAACATCGTCCCGGCGACAAGAAATGTCCCGGCGTGTGCTCGGAAGGAGAAGCCTTCGTCTGCCGTAGGCGTGTTCGGCGAGGGCTTTGACGCGGCGGAAGAGCCGCCTTTTGCGATGGGACGCCAGTGGGCGTAGATGGTGCCGTCCGAGGTGAACTCGGTGCTGGTCGTGATGCGGTCGCCGTCCAGCTCGTCGGTGTACCAGCCCTCGAAGGTGTAGCCGTCCATGACGGGGCTGGGCAGGGAGGTGAGCTTGCCGTCGAGGCCGGTGCTGGCAATGATGGGGACACCGGTGCCGCCGCCCGTCTCAAAATAGATGAGATAGGATTCGCTGCCGCCATCCGCATAGGCAGGCAGTGCCAGCGCGAACAGGAGCAGCGGCACCAGCAGCAGACTGATAATTTTTGAAAGCTTCATAAAATCCTCTTTCCAAAGCCTTTTTTTGACAAAATTATAGCCCGTTTACGGGCAATTGTCAATATGCGAGTCCTCCCTTACCATTCAATTACAGAATGGAAAGATTGGATGGTATTTCGTATGATTTCGTTTGAGCCGCTTTGGAAGACGATGAAGAAAAAAGGTATCTCGCAGTATAAACTCATCAAAGAATACAAAATCAGCACAGGCCAGTTGGACAGACTGCGCAAAAACGGGAATGTCAGCACCTACACCCTCGACCAGCTCTGCCGCATTCTGGACTGTGGGCTGGAAGATGTGGCCACCTACCACCCTGACACGGAGGTAAAGCCGTAAAGCACGGATAATTAACAACGAAAAAGCACGTTTCGACGGATGACCTGTGATTCAGTAGATGTTTTGCCCGAGATGTGGTATAATCTACTCAATAGCGCCCAGACGGCGCAGGAGAAGAGAAAGGGTTATTCTATGAAGATCGTTTTGGTGGGCGGCGGCAAGGTCGGCACAGCGCTGGCGCGGCAGCTCAGTGAAGAGGGTCACAACGTGACAGTTATCGACACGAACAAGGCCCGTGTGGAGCATATCGGGGAATCCTACGATGTGATGAGCATTCTCGGCAACGGTTCGTCCATCACCACCCTGTCCGAGGCGGGCGTGGAGGAAGCGGACGTGTTCATCGCAGTCACCGGCTCGGACGAGCTGAACCTGCTGTGCTGCATGTTCGCCAAAAAGGCGGGCCACTGCCACGCTATCGCCCGCGTGCGCAACCCGTCTTACAGCCATGAGCTGGACTTTATCAAAAAGCAGATCGGCATTTCGGCCATCATCAACCCTGAAATGGCAGCGGCAAAGGAAATTTCCCACCTGCTGCGGTTCCCGGGCGCAAGCAAGATCGACACCTTCGCGGGCGGACGCGTGCGGCTCATCAAGTTTGCGCTGACCGAACAGCAGGGGCTGGACGGCGTGGCCATCCATGAGATCACCACCCGCCTCAAGAGCGACATTCTGGTCTGCGCGGTGGAGCGTGACGGCGGGGTCATCATCCCCAACGGCAACTTTGTGCTGCAGAACGGCGACCAGGTCACCTTCCTCGCCACGCAGGAGAAGGCCCACGAGTTCTTCCAGCGTATCAATATGCCGGTGCGGCCGGTGCGCAACGCCCTCATCGTGGGCGGCGGTGCCATCGCCTATTACCTGAGCCAGGAGCTGCTGGAAAATCACGTCCGCGTCCGCATCGTCGAGCGGGACCCGGCCCGCTGCAATGTTCTGGCCGAGTCCCTGCCTGAGGCACAGATACTGAACGAGGACGGCTCCAACCGCGACTTCCTGCTCTCGGAAGGTCTGGAATCCACCGAAGCCTTCGTGGCTCTGACCAACATCGACGAAGAAAACGTGCTGCTGACCCTGTTTGCGAAAAAGCACTCCAGGGGCAAGCTGGTCACGAAGATCAACCGCCTCGAGTTCGACGATATTCTGGCCGGGCTCGATCTGGGCAGCATCGTCTACCCCAAGTACATGACCTGCGACTACATCGTGCAGTACGTCCGCGCCCTGCAGAACGAGGCCGGCAACAACATCAAGACCCTTTACCGCATCCTCGACGACCGCGTGGAAGCGCTGGAATTCACGGTCCATGAGGAGAGCCGGGCCACCGGCGTGCCGCTGAGCCAGCTGCATCTGAAAAAGAATCTGCTGCTCTGCTGCATCACCCGCGGCGACCATATCCTCATTCCCCGCGGCGGCGACCAGATCCAGGTGGGCGACAACGTTATCGTCGTCACGCTGGAACACGGCCTGCACGACCTGCGGGACATCGTGGAAGAGTAACGGGGGACAGGACGTATGAATTATGCAATCGTCTTTCGTCTGCTGGGCTACATCCTGATGATAGAGGGGACACTGCTGCTGCTCCCGGCGGTGACGAGCCTCATCTACGCTGAGTGGGCCGTCATGGGCGTGTTCCTGCTGACGGCGGCCATCAGTGCGGCGCTGGGTTTTGCCCTGCGGACCATCAAGCCCCGCAGCAAGGTGTTCTATATGCGGGAGGGCTTTGCGGCCACCGCCCTGAGCTGGATCACCATCAGTATCATGGGTGCAGTGCCGTTCGTCCTCACCGGCTGCATCCCGAATCCCGTGGACGCCATGTTTGAGACCGTTTCGGGCTTTACCACTACCGGTGCCAGCATCCTGCCCGGTGTGGAGGGCCTGCCCAACGGCATCCTGTTCTGGCGCAGCTTCACCCATTGGATCGGCGGCATGGGCGTTCTGGTGTTCCTGCTCTCCCTGCTGCCCCTGACCGGCGGCTCCCATGTCAACCTGATGAAGGCGGAAAGCCCCGGCCCGCAGGTGGACAAGCTGGTGCCGAAGGTGCAGTCTACGGCCAAGATCCTGTATGGCATCTATTTCGCGCTCACGGTGGTGGAGGTCTGCTTCCTGCTGGCGGGCGGAATGAATGTGTTCGACTCTCTGCTCACGGCCTTTGGCACGGCGGGTACTGGCGGCTTCGGCTTCAAGAACGACAGCTTTGCCAGCTTCTCGCCCTACATCCAGTGGGTCGTGACCGTCTTTATGATCCTCTTCGGCGTCAACTTCAACGCGTATTTCCTGCTGCTGCTGCGCCGGTTCCGCCGCGCAGCGTCCAGCGAGGAAGTCCGCGCCTATTTCGCCATCATTCTGGCGGCGGTGGCCGTCATCACGGTGAACATCCGCAGCCTCTACGGCACCTTCGGCGAGGCGCTGCGCCATGCGGCCTTCCAGGTCGGCTCCATCATTACCACCACCGGCTTTTCCAGCTGTGATTTCGACCTCTGGCCCACGCTGGCAAAAGAGGTGCTGGTGCTGCTGATGTTCGTGGGTGCCTGCGCGGGCAGCACTGGCGGCGGCATCAAGGTGAGCCGCTTCCTCCTGATGGGAAAGACGCTGGGCAAGGAGCTGAAGCAGGCTCTCCACCCGCAGGTGGTGGCCCCTGTCCGGATGGACGGCAAGCTGGTCAATCATGAGACCATCCGCACCACCAACGTCTTTGTGGCGGCCTACATCTTCATCTTTGCGGCGAGTTTCATGCTCGTCAGTCTGGACGGCTTTGACATGGTGACAAACTTCACCTCCATCGCCGCTACCCTGAACAACATCGGCCCCGGCCTCAATCAGGTGGGTCCCATGATGAACTTCGGGGCCTACTCCAACTTCGCAAAGCTGGTGCTCATCTTCGATATGCTGGCCGGTCGTCTGGAAATTTTCCCGATGCTGGTGCTCTTCCTGCCCGATGCGTGGAGAAGATTCTAAAAGTTTTATAACGCAAAAATCCCCCGGTCCAGCCGGGGGATCTTTTTTATATCAGAACGTCAGATCGACCTTTTCCTGCGCACGGTATTGCAGAGCCTCGAGCAGCGAATCCTCGTCGAGGAGGCGCTTGCCGGAGAGGTCGGCAATGGTGCGGGCCACCCGGAGGATGCGGTCGTGGGCGCGGGCCGAAAGGCCCAGCGTCTCGTAGGAGGCCCGCAGGAGCTGTTCAGCGGCGGGGGTCATCCGGCAGATGCGCCGCACCTGCCCGGCGGTGAGCTGGGCGTTGCAGCGCACATCCTCGTAGCCGGGAGCAGCGTACCGCTGGGCCTGGATGGCCCGGGCAGCAAGGACCTGTTTCCGCAGCTCGGCGCTGCTCTCGGAAGGGGCAGCGCCATGCAGTTCATCGAAGGCCACCGGGTCCATCTCGACGCAGAGGTCGATGCGGTCCAGCAGCGGGCCGGACACCCGGCTGCGGTACTGCCGCACCGCGCTGGGCGAACAGGTGCAGACCCGGGTAGGGTGGCCGTAGTAGCCGCATTTGCAGGGGTTCATGGCGGCGACGAGCTGGAAGCGGCTGGGATAAGTGGCGCTTCCGGCGGCCCGGCTGACCGTGATGCAGCCGTCCTCGAGGGGCTGGCGCAGCACTTCGAGGCTCTCGCGGGAGAACTCAGGCAGCTCGTCGAGGAAGAGGACGCCGCAGTTGGCCAGACTGCACTCGCCGGGGCGGAACTGCGCCCCGCCGCCTGCCAGCGCAGCCGAACTGGCCGAGTGGTGGGGGCTGCGGAAAGGCCGTGCCGTCACGAGGCCCCGGCCTGCGGGCATCTGCCCGGCGATGGAATAAATTTTCGTCGTCTCCACGGCTTCTTCCCGGGTCAGGGGCGGCAGGATGCCGGGCAGGCGGCGGGCCAGCATGGATTTGCCGGTGCCGGGCGCACCGACGAGCAGGACGTTGTGTCCGCCCGCAGCTGCGATGACCATCGCCCGGCGGGCCAGCGGCTGGCCGCAGACGTCAGCGAAATCGGGAACATGGTTCCACGCATCGGCAGGGTCGAAGGGGACAGGTATCGTAGGCAGGATGGGCTGGATGCCCCGCAGTGCATCCACGACCTGACGGGCCGTTGCGGCAGGGTAGACCTGCATCTCGCTGCCGCAGGCCTCAGCGGCTTCGGCGGCATTCTCGGCGGGGACATAGAGCGCCCGCACACCGCCGGCAGCAGCTTCCAGCGCCATGGGCAGGACGCCGGACACCGGGCGGAGACTGCCGTCCAGCGCCAGCTCCCCCAGAAAGGCCGTGTCCTTCGGCGGCGGTTCCAGCTGCCCGGAAGCGGCCAGCACCGCCAGCAGCAGGGGCAGGTCATACACCGGGCCGGTCTTGCGGACGTCGGCGGGAGCGAGGTTGATGGTGATGCGGCGGTCAGGCCACTTGAAGCCCAGATTTTTCAGGGCTGCGTGGACGCGGTCGCCGCTCTCCCGGACGGCGGAGTCCGGCAGGCCGACGATGGAGAGGGCGGGCATCCCGCCCGAGATGTCGGCCTCGACTTCCACGGGGAAGCCGTTGAGGCCCTTGAGGCCGAAGCTCTTGAGGACTGCGTACATGGGCGCTCCTTTCTGCCCGATGGGGCGGCAGAAACCATCCATAAAAGGGAACAATAGGACTTTTTGCGGTGCTTCGAAATTTCTTCTAAGATAACAGACAAAAGGAATGAAATAGTTGGCTAAGAACTGACTAAGAAATGGTAAAGACAGGGCGCAGATGCCCAAGTTCGACACAATTTTCTGTTTGAATCTATTATATTAAAGGGCATGTGAGATGTCAACGAAACGCGGGCGATCTGCGATTGGAGGAAGAATCTTATGGTTGCGAAAGAGTACTGCTGTTACACCAGGCCCTATTCCAGCATCGAAGGCTTTCAGCTTGCACACACGCTGTACTACAGCGCAAGCGTAGAGGAAGAGGGAGTTGTACTGGCAGTGCGGCGGCAGCAGGGAGAAGAGTGTGTCACGGAGCAGGTCATCTGCCCGGTGGGCGACTTCGGGCGGCTGATGTCCCTGATGCGGTATCTGTGCGAAAATGGAGTAGGGCTGGGCCACTGGCTGGATGTACTGGATGACGCAGGGCAGGTGTACTGGCCCTGCACGGCTGCAAATGGGCAGCAGGAGAGCGGAAAGCCTGCACGATTTGTGGCATTTGCTGGTTTTGAGGGGGCAAACTTGGTACATAATCCTGAATTGACACAAAGCGTATAAAAGCTTATATTATAAGTAGACTTGGATGAATTTGTCCATTATGGTCAAAAATTATAAAGGTAAGGTGTGCAATATGTATCAGGATGAGTATAAGCGCTGGCTGGCAGCGGATCTGGAAGACGCAGATCTGAAGCCGGAGCTGGCCAAGGTCGAGGGGAACGACGACGAGATCAAGGACCGCTTTGCCGTTGCACTGAAGTTCGGCACCGCCGGCCTGCGCGGCGTGCTGGGCGCTGGCACCAACCGCATGAACATCTACGTCGTGCGTCAGGCCACCCAGGGCCTGGCAAACTGGGTCAAGACCCAGGGCGGCAATCAGACCGTGGCCATCAGCTACGACAGCCGCCTGAAGAGCGACATCTTTGCCAAGACTGCCGCCGGCGTTCTGGCCGCAAACGGCATCAAGGTGCGCATTTATGATGCTCTGATGCCTGTCCCGGCCCTGAGCTTTGCCACCCGTTACTATGAGTGCAATGCGGGCATCATGGTCACCGCTTCTCATAACCCCGCCAAGTACAACGGCTACAAGGCCTACGGCCCCGACGGCTGCCAGATGACCGATGATGCCGCCGCCATCGTCTACGACGAGATCCAGAAGACCGATGTCCTGACCGGCGCAAAGTACATCTCCTTTGCCGAAGGCGTCGAGCAGGGCCTCATCCGCTTTGTGGGTGACGACTGCAAGAACGCCCTCTACGCCGCCATCGAGGCACGTCAGGTGCGCCCGGGCCTGTGCAAGACCGCCGGCCTGAAGCTGGTCTACAGCCCGCTGAATGGTTCTGGTCTGGTGCCGGTCACCCACGTTCTGAACGACATGGGCATCACCGACATCACCATCGTGCCGGAGCAGGAGTACCCCAACGGCTACTTCACCACCTGCTCCTACCCCAACCCTGAGATCTTCGAGGCTCTGAAGCTGGGCCTCGACCTCGCCACCAAGACCGGCGCCGACCTGATGCTGGCCACCGACCCCGACGCTGACCGCGTGGGTATCGCCATGAAGTGTCCGGACGGCAGCTATGAGCTGGTCTCCGGCAACGAGATGGGCGCTCTGCTGCTGGATTACATCTGCGCAGGCCGCATCGAGAAGGGTACCATGCCGAAAAACCCCGTCGCCGTCAAGTCCATCGTCTCCACCCCGCTGGCCGATGCCATCGCCGCCCACTACGGCGTGGAGATGCGCAGCGTGCTGACCGGCTTCAAGTGGATCGGCGACCAGATCGCAAATCTGGAAGCTGCCGGTGAAGTGGACCGCTTCATCTTCGGCTTCGAGGAGAGCTACGGCTATCTGGCCGGTCCTTATGTCCGTGACAAGGATGCCATCATCGGCTCCATGCTCATCTGCGAGATGGCCGCTTACTACCGCAGCATCGGTTCCTCCATCAAGGAGCGTCTGGAAGAGATCTACAAGGAGTATGGCCGCTACCTGAACAAGGTGGACAGCTTCGAGTTCCCCGGCCTGACCGGCATGGAGAAGATGGCTTCCATCATGCAGAAGCTGCGTGACGAGCCCCTCACCGAGCTGGCCGGCCACAAGGTGGTCAAGGTCACCGACTACAAGAAGCCCGAAGAGACCGGCCTGCCCGCCGCAAACGTCCTCATCTACACTCTGGACAACGGCGCTACCGTGGTCGTCCGTCCCTCCGGCACTGAGCCGAAGATCAAGACCTACTTCACCACTCTGGGCAAGGACCTGGCCGAGGCTCAGGCTCAGAAGGATGCTCTGGCCGCTGCCATCGAGCCCATCCTCGCATAACGCAGAAATTTCATAAAAAATTTATGCCCCCGTACAGCGCCAAAAGTGTTGCACGGGGGCATTTTTGATGGGCGCGGGCTGTTGCAGTTTGTGGGTGGATACGCTATAATATTCAATGAATAATAATACGCTCTGTGCAGTGCGGCGCAGGGCAGGAATAAAATGGGGCAGGTGTAAGAAATTGGAATGTCGTGTGACGGCAGTCCTGGTGGCAGCTGGTTCTTCCACCCGGATGGGATTTGATAAACTGAGCTTCGATCTGGGCGGTGAGACCGTCCTGGAGCGGAGCGTCCGGGCCTTTGACGAGTGTCCGGAGGTGGACGAGCTGGTGATCGTGACCGGCGCGTCCGGTGAGAATGCCCAGCGGGCCGCTGCCCGCTGCAAAAAGCCGGTGCGGCTGGTGAAGGGCGGCTCGACCCGCGCCGAGAGCGCCCGCAGCGGCGTGGCCGCTGCCCACGGCAGACTGGTGGCGGTCCACGACGCGGCCCGGCCCTTCGTGAGCCAGAGCGTTATCGCCGATACGATCGCGGCCGCTGCCCGCTGCGGTGCCGCCGCCCCGGCGGTGCCGGTGAAGGACACCATCAAGCGGGCGAAGGGCGGCGACGGCAAGACTGTGCCGGAAGGCTGCATGGTGGAGAACACCCCCGACCGCAGCACCCTTTACGCGGTGCAGACGCCCCAGTGCTTCGACCGGGCCGCCTATCTGGCGGCGCTGGATGAACTGGACGAGGCCAGCGCCCGCCTCGTCACCGACGACTGCAGCCTGTTCGAGCTGACGGGCCGTCCGGTGGAGCTGGTACAGGGCGACTACGCAAACATCAAGATCACCACCCGGGAGGACCTGCCCCGGGCCGGGAACGGAGGAAAGAAAATGCGCATTGGTCATGGTTACGACGTCCACCGTCTGGTGGAGGGCCGCAAGCTCATCCTGGGCGGCGTGGAAGTGCCGTATGAAAAGGGTCTGCTGGGCCACTCGGACGCCGACGTGTTGGCCCACGCGGTCATGGATGCCGTGCTGGGCGCAGCGGCGCTGGGCGACATCGGCCAGCACTTCCCCGATACGGCGGAAGAGTACGCCGGGGCCGACAGCCTCATGCTGGCCCGCCGTGTGGCAGAGATCGTGACCGGGCACGGCTGGCGCATCGAGAACATCGACGCCACCATCCTCTGCCAGCGCCCGAAGCTGGCCCCCCACATCCCGGCCATGCGGGCAAAGCTGGCCGAGGCTTTCGGGATGCCGGTGGACGCCGTGAGCGTCAAAGCCACCACCGAGGAGCATCTGGGCTTTACCGGCGAGGGGCTGGGCATCGCGGCCCACGCCGTCGCCCTCATCGAAGCAGTGTGAACGGGAGAATGTGACCCATGACTCTGAACTCTATCGTAGCAAATTTCCAGACCTTCAAGCTGGTAGACCTGCTGGACATCCTCATCATCGCGTTCCTCATCTACCAGCTGCTGGGCTTCGTCAACCGCACCCGCGCCGGCCAGCTGGCCAAGGGCGCGCTCATCGTGATGGCGGTCTATCTGGTGGCGAACATCCTGAATATGCGCACCGTCACCTGGCTGCTCAACTCGCTGCTGCAAGTCGGTCTGCTGACGCTGGTGGTGCTGTTCCAGCCCGAGATACGGCGTGCGCTGGAGCGGATGGGCCAGACCGACCAGTGGGCCTATCGCTTCTTCAATAAAAACCGCTACAACGACACCAGCCTCAAGGGCGCGTGGCGCAGCGCCATCATCGCCATCTGCGACGCGGCAGAGCGCTTTTCGGAGACCAAGACCGGCGCGCTCATCGTGCTGGAACGGAACACCAACCTTTCTGAGATCGTCCGCACCGGCACGCCCGTGAACAGCGCAGTCAACCTCGAGGTGCTGGGTACTATCTTCTACGAGGGTACCCCCCTCCACGACGGCGCAGCCATCATCGAGGATGGCCGCATCAAGGCCGCAGGCTGTGTGCTGCCCCTTTCCAACAACCTGGACCTGGGCAAGGACATGGGTACCCGCCACCGCGCCTGCCTCGGCATCGCCGAGAACTCCGACGCCATCGCCATCGTGGTCAGCGAGGAGACGGGCATCATCTCGATGGCGAAAAACGGTGTGCTCATGCGGCACTTTGACCGTCAGACCCTTTACACCCGGCTGGTGGATGAGATGATACCCAAGGAGACCGCCAGCGAGAAGAGCGCTGCCGAGGGCTGGAAGGCCCGGGGCAAGCGCCTGCTGAACTGGGTGAACAACAAGGAGGAGGATGAGCAGCAATGAGCACTGAGCAGAACAACGGCAAGCCTGCCGTACCCCCCAAGCGCAACCTGCTGAACGACCGCCGCATCCGGCTCCTGCTTTCTTTGCTGGGTGCGGTCATCGCGTGGATGGCAGTCACCATCGTCGTGCAGCCCGGCACCACCACCACCATCTATAATGTTCCGGTGGACTTCACCTATGATTCGGCTGCCTACACTTCCCGGGGCCTGAGCATCGTCAATGCAGAGGAAAAAACGGTCAACCTGAAACTTTCCGGCGACGGCTACACCATCGGCAGCCTGTCGGCCAACGACTTTGTCGTCTACCCCGACTGGTCCAGCGTCCGCGACAGCGGCGAAAAGAGCCTGCGCCTTCAGGTGCGGAGCCAGAGCACCCTGCTCACCGGGGTGTCCGTCTCCATCGACGGCGACAACACCGTGGACGTGGTGTTCGATGTGGTGGAAGAAAAGACCCTGCCCATCCAGGTGACGACGAATTACCTGAAGATAGCAGACGGCTATATCCTCTACGGCACCGACATTTCGAAGGAGACGGTGACTCTCTCCGGACCCAGCACCGAGCTGAGCAAGGTGGAGACCTGCACTGCCGAGGTGACCTACAACGGCGAGCTGACCAGCCCCGTCACTCTGGACACCAGCCTGCGTTTTTACACCCGCAGCGGCAGGGAGGTGGAATTTGAGTATACTACTCTGGAAACGGACAGCGTCGAGGTCACGCTGCAGGTGTATAAGCTGGCCACCCTGCCGGTGGAAGTCAGCTTTATCAACGCGCCCCGCGACTTTGACCCCTCGGTGCTGGTCTACTCCCTGAGCAAAAAGACCCTCAATGTGGCCGGCCCGGAGTCCCAGATCGACCGTCTGTCCACCCTGTCGGTGGGTACCATCGACCTTTCCACCTTTGCACTGGATAAGGTGTACGAAATGCCCATCGAACTGCCCAGCGGCATCCACCTGCTGGACAACATCTCCACCATCACGGTCAGCTTCGACAGCTCCCGTCTGGAAACCAAGACCATGAACCTGCCCGCCAGCTGTGTGCAGGTCATCAACCTGCCCTCCACCTACACCCTGACCGTGGAGACGGAGCGGCTGATGAACGTCACCCTCTGCGGCCCGGCCGGTTCGCTGGAAGCACTGAATCCGGAACAGGTGGTCATTGAGATCGACGCCGACGACTTCTATGTCGCCATCGGCCGGCAGAACATCGCCTGCCGCCTCTATGTGCCGGCCAACGACAAAATTTTTGCGCTGGGCAGCTATGTGGTGCAGTGCAAGATAGAAAGTAACTGAGTATATGATCCTGATCCATGATATTCGCCTGCCCCTCTCCGCCGGGGAGCCGCAGGCCTACGAAAAAGCCCTCCGCCTCGCCCGCGTCCCCCGGGGAAAGGTGAGCCATCTGGGCATCGCCCGGCTCTCGGTGGACGCCCGCCACGGCCAGCCCAAGCTGGTGTACACCGTGGCCGTGACCCTGAAAGAGGAGGGGGAAGAGGCCGCCTGTGCGGGTGCTTCCCGCAGCGTCACCGTCCGGGGCAAGACCGATCTCTCGGTGCAGAACGGCACTCTGCCGCTGACGCACCGGCCTGTGGTCTGCGGCCTCGGCCCGGCGGGCCTCTTTGCGGCGCTGCTGCTGGCCCGTCAGGGCTACCGGCCCATCGTGCTGGAACGCGGCCCTGCGCTGGACGAGCGTGTCAAGGCTGTGGAGCATTTCTCCGCTACCGGTGAGCTGGACGAAAACGCCAACATCCAGTTCGGCGAGGGCGGCGCCGGCACCTTCTCGGACGGCAAGCTCACCACCCGCATCGGCGACGAGCTCTGCGGCTTCGTGACCGAAGTGTTCCTCGAGCACGGCGCGCCGAAGGAAATTGCTTGGCAGCAGAAGCCCCATGTCGGCACCGACCTGCTGCGGGGCGTCATCACTTCGATCCGAAAAGAGATCGAGTCGCTGGGCGGCGAAGTCCACTTCAACACAGCCCTCACCGGCTTCGAGCGGCGGGACGGCCAGCTCGTCGGCATCCAGACCACGGACGGTGCGTTCCCCTGTGAGGCGCTGGTGTTCGCGGTGGGCCACTCGGCCCGCGACACCTTCTGGATGCTGATGGACAGCGGCCTCGTGCTGGAGTGCAAGCCCTTCAGCGTCGGCTTCCGGGCAGAGCATCTCCAATCGGAGATCGAAAAGAGCCTCTACCACGAGGCGGCGGGCCATCCGGCCCTGCCGCGCGGCGAATATCAGCTTTCGCAGCACGTTGAAAAACGGTGCGTTTATACGTTTTGTATGTGTCCGGGCGGCCAGGTGGTGGCTTCGGCCAGCGAAAAGGGACGCGTCGTGACCAACGGCATGAGCTACCACGCCCGCAGCGGCAGGAATGCCAACGCGGCCGTGGTGGTCAGCGTGGGCGGTGAAGACTTCGGCAACGACCCCCGGAAGGCCATCGCCTTCCAGCGGGAGCTGGAAGCCCGGGCCTATGCGGCAGGCCGTCCCGGCGGAGAGTATGCTGCCCCGGCGGAGAACATCCAGAGCTTTTTGGAGGGCAGGGGCCGGCTGAACATTGGCCGAGTCCAGCCCACCTATGACCGGGGCGTCGTCGCTGCGGACCTCGGCGCGTTGCTGCCGACCGAACTGGCCGACACCCTGCGAGCCGGTCTGCGGGCTTACGAGCGGAAAATTGCGGGTTACACCGCCCCCGAGGCCATTCTGACCGGCCTCGAGACCCGTACCAGCAGCCCGGTGCGGCTGAAACGGGAAGAAAATTTTGAATGCGCCCAGCTGGCAGGATTGTATCCCTGCGGCGAGGGTGCCGGATATGCGGGCGGCATCATGAGTGCCGCCGTCGATGGCCTGCGGGTGGCCCGCGCCATCATCAGCCGGTACAGCCCGGCAGAAGGGTGAGAAGTTGAATGACTGATCGTGAAAACGATTTTAACCGCACGGCGCAGGACGGCAAGGGCCGTCAGGTGCAGCAGGAGCTGGAACGCCAGCTCCGCGAGCTGGGCGACACCATGTCCGACTCCTTCCGCCACGGCTTTGAGGGCCGGGGCGAGGAGATCGGCGACCGTGTGTGGGATGTGGGCCGCGCTGCGGTGAACGCCGCCGGTTACGGCATCTCGGAGGCAGGCCGGGCCTTTCAGGCCGGGAAGCAGAAGTATCAGAAGCGGGCCGAGGAGGCCCGGAACGCAGCCCCGAGCGGGGAGAACGCCGGCGGGATGGCCGACTGGGCGCGCAATTTCTTTGCGAAGAAGCCGGAACCGACGGCCATCGAGAATATCCGCACCAGCGCCAAAAAACGCCACAGCGCAGGCGTCGCCATGCTGGCGACCGGCATCACCTTCGCCGTTATCTTCGGCATCACGGCCATCGCCTGCTTTGGCACGGCGGGGGCGTTCACGTCCGGCGGCGTGATGGTGGCGGCTGATATGACGGTCCTCAGTGCCATCGGCGATCTCGCACTGGGTGCTATCGCGGTGACGGGGTGGTGCTCTGCCGCTGTGACCGCTGTGTTCGGCTGGCTGACCGCAGCGGGCGCGTCCCGTATGAAGGCCGCCAAGACCCTGGAGCTCTACGCCGATACCGCCGAGGGCTTCGACTGGCACAAGGGCCTGTCCCTCTCCATGCTGGCCGACCTGACGCATAAAAAGAAGACCAAGGCTCTCAAGATGCTGCGGAAATTCATCCACAAGGGCTGGCTCAGTGCCTGGCTGGACGAGAAAAACGACAAGCTCTACCTGACGGCAGAGGACTACCGCGCTGCACAGGAAAATCAGCCCCAGCCCGAACCGGAAAAAGCGCCGGAACAGGCCGGAGAAGTCCCCCTGAACCTCGAGACGACCCGCCGCTTTGCGCAGGTGCTCGAGAAGGAGCAGGAACTCATGGAGGATGAGCGGGCTGTGGAGGAGCTGCAGCATATGCAGAAGACCACCGAGTCCATCTGTGCCTGGCTGGAAGCCCACCCCGAGAGCCTGCCCAAGGCCCGCCGCTTTGCGGAATACTATATCCCCACCACCCTCAAGCTCCTGCACACCTACAACGACGTGCAGAGCCAGCAGGGCGAGAACGCGGAGGCCATCCGCCGGGATATTGCGGGCATCCTGCACACCCTGAATCAGGCGTATGATAACCTTTACGATAAGCTTTTGTCGGACGTGGCGCTGGACGTTTCCAGCGAGATCGCTGCGCTGCAGGGGATGCTGGCGAACGATGGTCTGGCCGGGGAGGGATTGCGATGACCTACCGGGCCTGGAACACCAAGACCGTTGACCGCGCCGCCCTGAAAGAGCTGACAGCGGCCATCGCCCAGCAGAACACCGAAGAGCTGGAATACCAGAACATGGACGAAGAGTGGAGCGAGGAAAAGTACCGCTCTGTCCTCGCGGTCCAGCAGAAAGAAGCCGGCCTGCTGGCCGGCATCCTCGCTGCCCGGGGCATCACCGACCCCGCCGAGGCGCTGACCCTTCTGGCGGGCGAAGAAGAGCTGAGCGACCCCATGCTCCTGACCGATATGGATAAAGCCTGTGAGCGCATTCTGCGGGCCATCGACGAAGGGGAGACGATCGTCGTCTTCGGCGACTACGACGTGGACGGTGTGACTGCCACGGCCCTGCTCTATCAGCACCTGAAAGGGATGGGTGCTGCCGTCAAGTGTATGCTGCCCAGCCGGGAGGGCGACGGCTACGGCCTCTCGAAGAACGCTATCCAGTCGATCTACGATAAGGGCTGCCGTCTCATCGTCACGGTGGACAACGGCATCTCTGCCGTAGAGGAAGCCGCATTCGCGGCCAGCCTCGGCATCGACCTCATCATCACAGACCACCATCTGCCCCACGACACCCTGCCCCAGGCAGTGGCCATCGTGGACCCCCGCCGTGCCGACGACCACAGCCCCTTCAAGGGCCTGTGCGGCGCGGGCGTGGCCTTCAAGCTCTGCGCCGCGCTGGATGGCTGCCCGCCGGAAGAGATGCTGGAATACTGCGGCGACCTCGCCGCTGTTGGCACCGTGGCCGACGTCATGCCCCTGACAGGGGAGAACCGCACCATCGTCAAAGCCGGTCTGCGCCAGCTGCAAAATACGGACAGACCCGGCTTCTGCGCCCTTTTGGAAGAAGTGGGCCTTGCAGGCAAGCCGGTGACGGCAGAGAACATCAGCTACGCCATCGCGCCCCGCATCAATGCGGCGGGCCGGATGGACAGCGCTGTCACCGCTTTGCAGCTGGTGCTCTGTGAGGACGAAGACCGGGCGGTCGAACTGGCGCATAAGCTGAGCGACATCAACATCCAGCGGCAGGAGACGGAGATGGAGATCGTCAAAGCCGCGCAGGAGCTGCTGGACGCTGAGCCGGAACGCCTCGAAGATCGGGTCATCCTGCTCTGGGGCAGAGACTGGCACCCCGGCGTCATCGGCATCGTGGCCTCCCGCCTTGTGGAAAAGACCGGACGCCCGGTCATCGTGGTGTCGGTGGATGAGCACGGCGAGGGCAAGGGCAGCGGCCGCAGCGTGCAGGGCTTCAACCTGCACGAGTGCATCGCCTCCTGCGCCGACATCCTGCTCCGCTTCGGCGGCCACGCCATGGCAGCGGGCCTCTCGGTGCGGGAAGAGGATCTGCAGACGCTCCGCCAGCGGCTCAACGACTGGGCGGCCCGGGAGTGTCCCGTGCTGCGCACCCCGCCGCTGGAGTGTGATCTGTCCGTCCACCTCGACCGCCTGACGGTGGAGAGCGTCCGCCGCCTCGACCAGCTGGCACCCTACGGTGCCGACAACCCCAGCCCGGTCTTCGTGCTGGAAAGGGCTGCCGTGGAGGGCGTCTACGCCGTCTCGGAGGGCAAGCACTGCCGCCTGCGTCTGCGGCAGGGCAATTCCAGCATCTACGCCGTCTGGTTCGGGATGCACCCGGAACAGGTGCCTTACTCGACGGGCGACGTCGTGGACGCAGCCATCAGCCTTTCGGTCTACGATTCGCCCCGGGGCGCACAGCTGTCGGGCCGCATCATCGAGCTGCATCCGGCGGGCCTCGGCAACACAGCTGCAGAGCAGGCCGCGCTGGTGCAGGCGCTGCGCCGGGGTACGCCCCTGACGCCGGAGCAGAAGGAGAGCATCGCCCCGGAGCGCAGCCATATCATCACCGTTTATCGGGAGCTGCAGGCGCGGCGCTGGCACGCCGAAGACCTGCAGCCCCTGTTTGCAAAACTCGGCGAGGAGAACACCGGCCGGACGCTGGTGGCCATCTCCGCGCTGGAACAGGTCGGCCTCATCACAGCGGCTGACCGGGGCGGGGCAAAGTTCTGGGAACTCGTGCCTGCCACCGGCAAGAAGAACCTTGCCGATGCGCCCATCCTGAAATGTCTGGAGGAACGATAAAGATGCCTGAGGGAAAGAAACCTGTCGTCCCCGCGCCCGCAGCATCGGCTGCGGCGAAAGAGGACAGCTATTCTGCAAAGACCCATCTCCATCAGCCCGTGCCGGTGACGGAGATGGCTACCGTGGCCGCAACGGCTCTGCCGGCCAACGCCCCTGAGGGGACCCTTCCCTCGGAGGTGCGGCCCGAGATCGTGACCTGGGAGAAGCTGGTGGAGGCCATCAAGGCCAGCGGCAAGGCCTACAACATGGCCATGATCGAAAAAGCCTACAATATGGCCAACGACGCCCACAAGGGAGTCTGCCGCCGCAGCGGTGAGCCCTATATCTGCCACCCGCTGGCCGTGGCCCGCCTCGTGCTGGACCTCGGTATGGACAGCGAGAGCATCGCCGCAGCCCTGCTCCACGACGTGGTGGAGGACACCCCCACCACACTGACCGACCTGACCGCCGCTTTCGGCGAAGAGGTGGCTGCGCTGGTGGACGGCGTCACCAAGCTGACCAAGATCCAATTTTCCAATATCGAAGAGCTGCAGGCTGAGAACCTGCGCAAGATGCTGCTGGCCATGAGCCGTGACGTCCGCGTCATGATCATCAAGCTCTGTGACCGCCTGCACAATATGCGCACCGGCGACGCATGGCCGGAGCAGAAGCGCCGCGACAAGGCCCGTGAGACCATGGAGGTCTACGCCCCCATCGCCAACCGTCTGGGCATCCTGAACGTTAAGGAGGAGCTGGAAGACCGCAGTCTCCACTACCTCGACCCCGTGGGCTACGAGGAGATCAACAAGATGCTCAGCGAGCGCGCGGGCGACGAGTTTCTGGCCAGCGTGTCGGGCGTCATCAAGAGCCGCCTCGAGGAGAGCGGCATCGAGGGCGCGACCATCAAGCGGAGAGTCAAGAGCATCTACGGCATCTACCGCAAGACCATCATGCAGAACAAGTCCTTCGATGAAATTTACGACATCTACGCGGTGCGCATCATCCTGGACACCCTGGCTGAGTGCTACAGCACTCTGGGCCTCATCCACGATATGTACCACCCGCTGCCCAACCGCTTCAAGGACTATATCTCCACCCCCAAGCCCAACGGCTACCAGAGCCTCCACACCACCGTCATCGGCCACGAGGGCATCCCCTTCGAGGTGCAGATACGCACCCGCACCATGGACGAGCAGGCCGAGTACGGCGTTGCCGCCCACTGGAAGTATAAGGAGGGCCTCGAGGGCCACGATAAACTGGATGAGCGGCTGGCCTGGGTCAGCCAGCTGCTGGAAAACCAGCGCGTCAGCGAGGATTCCGGCAACCTGCTCCACGATTTGAAGAGCGACCTGCTGCCGGAGGAGGTCTTTGCCTTCACCCCGAAGGGCGACGTCATCAACCTGCCTGCGGGCGCCAACTGCATCGACTTTGCCTACGCCATCCACTCTGCCGTCGGCAACCGGATGGTAGGCTGTAAGGTCAACAACCGCATCGTCCCCATCGACCATGTCGTGGCGACGGGCGAAATTATCGAAGTCATCCTTGGCCCGGCGGACAAAGGCCCCAGCCGCGACTGGCTCAAGATCGTGCGCACCAGCGAGGCCAAGAGCAAGATACGCAACTGGTTCAAGAAGATGCGCCGCGAAGAGAACATCCAGCAGGGCCGCGACGCGCTGGCCAAAGAGCTGCGCCGGGAGATGATATTCATCCCCGACGACCAGCTGGATGAGTTCGTGGGCAGCTGCAGCCGTCGTCTGCGCCAGAACAACGCGGAGGAAATTTACGCCGCCATCGGCTACGGCGGCATGACCATCGCCAACTGCCTGCCCAAGCTCAAAGAGGAGTGGCAGAAGCTCAAGGCCGCCGAGGCTGCTGAGAACAAGTCGGTGGAGGACCTGCCGAAGGTCGATTTGAGCCGCGTCCACGCCACCGACGGCGTGGTGGTGGAGGGCTTCGATAACACCCCCATCAAGTTTGCAAAGTGCTGCTCGCCCCTGCCCGGCGACCCCATCGTGGGCTTCATCACCCGGGGCTTCGGCGTCTCCATCCACAAGCAGAGCTGCGCCAACGCGGTGTCCAGCATGAAAGACCCTTCCAACGCCCCCCGCTGGGTCAAGGCGTACTGGGCCGACAGCGTCAAGGACAGCTACAAGGCCGGTCTGGAGATCATTGCCCTCAACCGCAACGAGCTGCTGTCCGATGTACTGGCCGCACTGGCTGACATCCGCGTCCCCATCTACGCCATGAACGCCCGTCAGGTGGAGAACAACTGTGCCGTCATCAGCCTGACCATCGGCATCAACAATACAGAGCACCTCAACCGGGTCGTGGCCCGTCTGTCCAAAGTCAAGGATGTGCTCAAGGTAACAAGGAGCTAATATGCGTGCAGTCATTCAGGCCGTATCCTCGGCCAGCGTCCGGGTCAACGGCGGTGAGCCGCGCCCCATCGGTCCCGGCCTCGTCATCCTGCTGGGCGTCAAGGACACCGATACCCTCGACATCGTGCCGAAACTGGCTGAAAAATGCGCGGGCCTGCGCATTTTCAAGGACGAAAACGACAAGCTGAACCTCAGCGCAAAGGACCTCGGGTACTCTGCACTGGTGGTGAGTCAGTTCACCCTCTACGGCGACACGAAGAAGGGCTTCCGCCCCAGCTTCATCAAGGCGGCAAGACCGCCGCTGGCTGTGGACGCCTACGAGCTGTTCCTCGCCGAGATGAACAAGCAGGGCCTCAAGGATGTCCAGCACGGCGAGTTCGGCGCGGATATGCAGGTGTCGCTGGTCAACGAAGGCCCCTGCACCATCGTCATCGACACCGACGAGTGGCATAAAGGAGAAAAATAAACCATGAAGGCATTTCATCTGGTCGGCCCTGCGCCGTTTTATACCAACAGTTTCCTGCTTATCTCGGACGCAGGCAGCGCGGTGGTCATCGACCCCGCCGCCGAGGTGCAGGAGTACGATAAGATCTTAAAGGAGCACGGCGGCAAGCTGAGCCTTATCCTCTGCACCCACGGCCACTACGACCATGTGGGCAGTGCGGGGGTCCTGAGCCGCGAGTGGGGCGCAAAGCTCTACTGTGAGCCCGCCGACTGTCGGGGGACCCAGCTGCTGCCCCTCAAAGGCTCGGACAGCGGTTACGAAGAGGGCGAGGTCATCCCCCTCGACGAGCTGCGCTTCACTGTCTGGCATACCCCCGGCCACACGGAGGGCAGCGTGGTGCTGCTGTGCGAAAACTATCTCTTCGTGGGCGACACGGTCTTTCAGGGCAGCATCGGCCGCACCGACCTCGAGGGCGGCGACAGCCGGAAGATGGACGAGAGCCTGCGCAAGTTCGCGGCACTGCCCGTCCCGGCTGAGGCACAGGTGCTGCCCGGCCACGGCGATTTCTCCACCTTCGGGCAGGAGGCCGCCACCAACTTCTATATCAAAAATGCGCTGAGAAACGCATAAAAAGGCGGGATTTCACATGAATATCTATATCACGGGCCTCGGCTCGGGCTACGAGGTGGAGCACCTCGTCCGCCTGTTCTACCCAATGGCCCCGCTCACCCTCACCCCGCCCGAGGACGGCGCAGACTGCGTCTGGGCCGAGAAGCGGCCTGATAAGCTCTGGGCCATGGTGCGGCAGGGCGGCAAGAGCCGGACCGTCGAAGCACCTCTGCCCATTCCCGTGGAAGAGGGCGGCGAGACACCGGAATTTGCGCTGGCCAGCCTGACCTATGACCTGCTGCGTAGCTGGACGGGCGTCCGCCCGCCCTGGGGCAAGATGACCGGCGTCCGTCCGGTGCGCCTCGTCCACGACAAGCGGGCCGCAGGCTGGACGGAAGAGGAGATCGACGATTTCTTTTTGAAGCGCTTCGACTGCTCGCCCGAAAAATACGGTATGGCCAAGGCCATCGCGGACTTGCAGGAGCCTATCCTGAAAATGGGCAGTGCGCCCAAGACCTACAGTCTCTATATCGGCATCCCGTTCTGCCCCTCCCGGTGCAGCTATTGCAGCTTCGTCAGCTGCAACCTCGACCGTGACCGCAAACTGGTGCAACCCTATGTAGACTGCCTGTGCAAAGAGGTCGAGGCCATCCGGGACGAGGCTGACAAGGCCGGGCTGAAGCTCTGCAGCATCTACATCGGCGGCGGCACCCCCACCAGCCTCTCGGCAGCGCAGCTGCGCCAGCTCATGGGGACGGTGCGGGACTGCTTCGACCTTTCCGCCATCGTGGAATACACGGTGGAAGCCGGACGCCCCGACTGCACCGACGCCGAAAAGCTGGCCGTCATCAGGGAATATGGCGCGACCCGCATCTCCATCAATCCGCAGACCTTCTCGGATGAAGTATTGGCGAACATTGGCCGCAGGCACTCGGCTCAGGACATCCTCGACTGCTATGCCGAGGCCCGGGCCGCAGGCCACGACGACATCAACATGGACCTCATCGCTGGCCTGCCCGGCGACACGGTGGAAGGGTTCGAAAAGAGCCTACGTCAGGCTATCGCCCTCGACCCTGAGAACATCACCGTCCACACCCTGACCCTCAAGCGGGCCTCCCGCATCGTCATCGAGGACCAGAAGGAGAACGACTACGCCGACGTGGCCGCCATGCTGGAAAAGTGCCATCTGCTGGCCGAGGCGGGCTATCGGCCCTACTACCTCTATCGTCAGAAAAATACCCTCCAAAACCTGGAAAACGTGGGCTGGTGCAAGCCGGGCCACGAGGGGTATTATAATATCTATATCATGGAAGAAGTCCAGACCATCCTCTCGGCCGGCGCAGGCGGCAGCACCAAGCTGGTGGCCGACGGCGGCAAGCGGATGCAGCGCATCTTTAATTTCAAGTATCCGACAGAATACATCCAGCGTTTCGACGAAGTGCTGGAACGGAAAAAAGGAGTGGCTGTTTTTTATGATCACGATTTGGGTACCGAAACGTCTGGTTGAGATAGACCTGTACAACGTCGCCGCCCAGAGCCCGGCGGCGCTGGCGGAGATGAGCGAGAAGAGCTACCGCCAGCGGGTGGCCTATGCTGCCCAGAAGATCAGGGACTCCCGCGCCAAGATCGTCATGCTCACCGGCCCGTCGGCCAGCGGCAAGACGACTTCGGCTCATAAGGTGGCCGAGGCTCTGGAAGCCTCCGGCACCCCGGCCCATGTCATCAGTCTGGATAACTTCTTCAAGGGCGCTCAGTATTACCCCCGCCTGCCCGACGGTACGCTGGACTACGAGAACCCCGACACGCTGGATATGCCCCTCATCCGCCAGTGCCTCAGCGATCTGAGCACCACCGGCAAGACCGTGCTGCCCATCTACGACTTCACCACCGAGTCCCGCTCCTCCGAGACGGAGACGCTGGACCTCAAGGGCGGCGTCTGCATCGTGGAGGGCATCCATGCCCTGAACCCTGAACTGACGGGCCTCGTGAAGGGCGATGACGTCTACCGCATCTACGCCGGCCTGCGGGAGGAATACTGCATTGATGGCCGCCGTGTCATCAACACCCAGGACATCCGCCTCTGCCGCCGCACCCTGCGGGATGCCGCCGCCCGGGGCCGCAGCCCCGCCAAGACCCTCGCCATGTGGGACCGGGTCCTCGACGGCGAGACCCGGTATATCAAGGGCTTCAAGACTACGGCAGACTTTTTGCTGGACACTTCCTTCACCTACGAGCTGGGCCTCATCGCAAAGCTCCTGCGCCCGGTGAGCCAGCGCTTCACGCTGGAAGGCCACAACGCGGAGCTCTGGGACGAGACGGCCCGCCGCTTCGAGCATGTGGCTCCGGTGGAGCTGGAGCTTCTGCCCGCCGACAGTATGCTGCGCGAGTTCTACGCAGGCGAAATTTGAGAAGCCGTTTTCCTAAGCATTGCACACCGCCCGAAACGGTCTTTTTGCCCGCATACTGCGTTGCTTTCCCTTGCAATCCGTCAGGATTGCTGCGAAAAATCGCCTTGTCTGCGGGCAAAAATCCTCGCCGTTCGGCGCACCCTGCTTACGAAAACAGCTTCTAAACGACATCAGAACGCGGAAAGTGTGCAAATTGCGAAAAAACTGTTTCCAAATCCGCACGATTCTGTAAAACTTGGGTGGGATTCGTTGCATTCCCCCCGGGAGTGCGCTATAATGAAAATAATCTCCGGCGGCACAGGGACAGCCTGAGCAGAAAACGCAGAGGAGTGCTGCCCACCCCGGGCATAGACAAGTGAGGTGTCTTTTATGGACTTCAATAAGATCAAGGAAATGGGCCTCGAGTATGCCGAGAAAGGAAAGAATGCCGCGCTGGACCTGGCCGAAAAGGGCCGCACCCAGGCAAAGATCGTGAACGCGCAGAGCAAGCTGTACAAGGCGCAGCGCCAGCTGGGCGCTCTGGTGTATAGTCTGGCCAAGGGCAACGAGGAGAACCAGCCCCTTGTGGACAAATACATCGAGATGATCGCCAACATCGAGCAGGAACTCTCCGACCTGAAAGCCTCTCTCGAGCCGGATACTGTCATTGAGACGACTTTCGAGGATACGGAAGAGGCCGCCGCCGACGTGACGGCTGACGCAGCCGCAGAGCCCGCCGAGGAAAAGCCCGAGGACAACGAGGCCAAGACCTGCCCCCAGTGCGGCGCGCCCGTCTCGGACGACGCGCTGTTCTGCAACAAGTGCGGCGCACAGCTGTAAGCGAAAAAGCCCACGCAGGGCGGTGTCCCCCGGGGGATGCCGCCTTTTGTTGTGAATGAAATGAAAATTTTGCCGCAAAAAGCCGGAAAATGCGCTTGTACCCTTGCATTTCGGCAGATTCTGCGGTACAATTTGAATCTGTTCGCAGATGTTTTCGGAATGCGGAAAGGAGACGCCCCATGCAGGACTGGACGCCGAGGGAACACTATACGGTGGAAGACCTCGTGGAGATCATCCGCATCCTGAGAGACGGGGAGAACGGCTGTCCGTGGGACAAAGTCCAGACCCACGCTTCCATCCGGAAAAACTTTCTGGAAGAAACGTGCGAGGCGCTGGAAGCCATCGACGCCGACGACCCTGTCATGATGCAGGAAGAGCTGGGCGACGTCCTGATGCAGGTGGTGTTCCACACTGTCATCGAGGAGGAGCGGGGCCGTTTCGACATGGAAAAGGTCTGCCGCGAGGTGTGCGAGAAGCTGGTCTTCCGCCACCCGAACATCTTTGCTTCCTCTGCGGCGGAAAATGCTGGTATAAACAGCTGGGATGCGCTCAAAAATAAGGAAAAGGGCCGCACGACCCTGGCCGATGAGCTGGACACCGTCCCGGCCACCCTGCCCGCCCTGATGCGCGCCCAGAAGCTCCAGAAGCGGGCCGCGCGGTTCGGCTGCGGGCCGGAGGATGCCGCCGGTGCGGCCAGGGTGCTGGACAGCGCCAAGGCCGCGTGGGACGCACAGCAGACAGCAGAGAACGCCGGTGAGCTGCTGCTGGCCGCCGCCGATGCCATGCGTCTGGCCGGTGTGGACGCCGAAGAGGCCCTGACCTTTGCGGCAAAGCGCTTCACCCAGAGGCTGGAAGCGGACGAAACGTAAACGGGTACCAGACGGTCAGACCGTCTGCTCGAATAGAAAATGTTGAGAATATTGTGGAGGCTTTTATTATGACCAAGACCGATCTGATCGCACAGGTTGCGGCAAACACTGAGATGAGCAAGAAGAGCGCCGAGATGGCTGTCAACGCTGCATTCGAGGCACTGGGCAAGGCTATGGCCGAGGGTGAGAAGATCTCCATCTCCGGCTTCGGCACCTTCGAGGTGCGTGAGCGCGCTGAGCGTCAGGGCATCAACCCCCGCACCCGCGAGGCCATCACCATCGCTGCTTCCAAGAGCATCGTGTTCAAGCCGGGCAAGGCTCTGAAGGACACCCTGTAAGAGAAAACCCATCGCCGCCGGAACCTTTAGGCCCGGCGGCTTTTTTAATAGAGGAACAACCTCTCCGTCACGCCTACGGCGTGCCACCTCCCCTAATAGGGGAGGCTTTGGCATATCGTAAAGCTTTGCCTCTTCGCCAGAGGCTCCCCTCGATAGGGGAGCTGTCGAGCGACAGCGAGACTGAGAGGTTGATACAAGGAGTTTAGAAATGCGTTTAGACAAATATCTGAAAGTTTCGCGGCTCATCAAGCGCCGCACGGTGGCAAACGAGGTGGCCGACGCGGGCCGCATCCTCATCAACGGCAAGACCGCCAAGGCCAGCCAGGCCGTCAAGGCCGGCGACATCATCGAGGTCACCTTCGGCAACCGGCCCATCAAGGTGAAGGTCCTCTCCGACGTGGAGCCCCGCACCAAGGACGTGGCCCGCGAGATGTACGAGATCATCGAGCAGGACAACGTGCTGGCAGCCGCCCACGACGCCCCGAAAGCCGAGTAAATCCGGCATGACCCCGCCCCGCCCTGCATAAGATGGCAGAAAAGGGGAGGGGAATGTCATGAAACAACAGGACGCAAAGCCGGAGCAGGCTCTGCCTCACGACCTCATCCTGGAGGGGCGGAACAAGCTGACCGTCACCGGTGTGCGGCGGGTCATCCGCTGCGACGCCGAGGGGGCGGCGATGCTCACCTCGAAAGGGACGCTGGAACTCACCGGGGCCGAGCTGAGCGTCACCAGCCTCGACCTCGACAAAGGCGAAGTCAAGCTTACAGGCCGGGTGGACACGCTGGAATACACCGCAGAGCATACGCCGGGCGGCTTTCTGCGCCGTCTCGTCCGGTGATGGGCCCGGCGCTTTCGCCCGGGGCGGTGGCGCAGGAGATGGCGGCCTGCGCGGTGCTGGGCGGTGTGCTGGGCGCGGCGCGGGCCGTTCTGCCCACCCGGGGCAGGGCCGCGTTCCTGCCGGATATGCTTTTTGTGGGAGTGGCGCTGATGGCTTTGCAGAGCTACGCCGTCTCCCAGAGTCAGGCCGGGCAGCTGCGGGGCTATATGGCGCTGGCGGCGTTCTGCGCCGCCGGGGCAGTGCAGGCAACGCTGCGGCCTCTGTTCGCCGCTGCCGAAGCCTTTGCGGGGAAACTGCTGCTGGGGCCGGTGCGGCTCGCCGCCCGGTGCATCGCTCCGTGGAAAGCTGCCCGCGCCGCCGCCAAAGTACGGCGGAACGAAAAAAGACTTGCAAAAAAACAGAAAAAGAGCTTGCCAACACCACGGCGTATGTTGTATAATTCAAACGTATCAAAGTGAGAGTACAGGCGCATCGGGCCTGCTGTCCGAAAACGGGAGGCACTGTGTTATGGCAAATCCGAGCCGGAAAAAGCGGAAGAGAAAGGCGTCCGTCGTGGGCGCTGTGCTGAAACTGCTCTTCCTTCTGCTTTTGCTGAGTATGCTGGCGGCGTACATCGCAAATCAGGTGGCACTCAGCTCCAAGAAAGCGGAGCTGGACACCCTGCAGGAGCAGATCGACCAGCAGAAGACCCAGAACGAGGAGATGCAGCGCATCCTCAGCGGCGACTCGGACGACGTGACCGAGTGGGTCGCGCGGGACTCTTACAATTATGCGGCGGCCAACGAGCGCATCTTCGTGGATGTGACGGGCAACTGATGCCGCGCCCCGGGCGGCTTGCGGCCGGCGGGAAACACATTAGTCAACAAGGAGTATTGAGTTTTGGCGATTGAGGTAGGGAATATTTTTGAAGGCCGTGTCACCGGCGTAAAACCGTTTGGCGCATTCGTTGCGCTGCCGGAGGGCCGCGTGGGCATGGTCCACATTTCTGAGGTGTCCAACGAGTATGTGCAGGACATTGCAGCCGTGCTGCATGACGGCGACACCGTGAAGGTGCAGGTCATCAATGTGGCACCGGACGGCAAGATCGCGCTGTCCATCAAGCGGCTGCTGCCGCCGGCACCCCGCGCTCCGCATGAGGGCCGCGGCCCCCGCCCCAACAACAACGGCCCGCGGGAAGGCGGCTTCCGCCGCAACGGTCAGGGCGGCCGTCCCCAGGGCGGACGCGGCCCGGCACGGGACGCAGCGCCCCGCGTCTGGCAGCCCAAGGCCCCGGCCAAGAGCGACAACCTGAGCTTTGAGGACATGATGAGCCGCTTCAAGAGCCAGAGCGAAGAGAAGATGGCCGACCTCGACCACGAGACCAACAACCGCCGGGGCGGCGGCTACGCACCCCGGGGACGCCGCGGCAGCCGCTGAGCCGTCCGCACAAGACGAAGAAGCTTTGGGCCTGCCCCCAGCGGGGCGGGCCTGTTTTTTGGTGCGGCACGCCGCACCCGACAGGAAAGGAAACCAGAATGCCTGCAAAATTTGAACTCATCGCCCCCTGCTTTTTCGGGTGCGAGTCCACGGCCAACTTTGAGCTGCGCCGCATCGGCGCCGAGGACATCCGGGTCAGCGACGGCCGTCTGACCTTCAAGGGCGGCGCGGATATGATAGCCGCCGCCAACCTCAACCTCCGCACCGTGGAGCGCGTGATGCTGCTCCTGAACACCTACACAGCCACCACCTTCGACGAGCTGTTCGACGGCGTCTACTCCATCCACTGGGAAGAGCTGCTGCCCGCCGACGCGGCCTTCCCGGTCACCGGCTCTTCGCTGAACAGCCAGCTGTCCAGCGTGCCGGCCTGCCAGAGCATCATCAAGAAGGCTGTGGTCAAGCGCCTGATGCAGGGCCACCGCACCACCAGCCTGCCCGAGACCGGCGCGGAGTATAAGATCCGCTTCATGCTCCGCAAGAACGTCTGCGAGATCATGCTGGACACCACCGGCGACGGCCTGCACAAGCGCGGCTACCGCCGCAACTCCATGGAGGCCCCCATCCGTGAGACGCTGGCCGCTACCATCGCCGACCTGGGCCGCGTCCGCCGCGACAGCCTTGTGGAAGACCCCTTCTGCGGCAGCGGCACCCTGCTCATCGAGGCCGCTCAGAAGGCCATGAACATTGCCCCCGGCCTCAAGCGCCGCTTTGCCGCCGAGCGCTACAGCTTTGTGCCTGCCGCCATCTGGGCCGAGCAGCGCCAGAAGGCTCTGGCCGACTCCAAGCTGGACGTGGGCTTTGAGGCCTTCGGCTACGACATCGACCCCGCCGCCGTGGCTCTGGCCAACGCCAACGCCAAGCTGGCCGGCGTGGAGAAGCGCTGCCACTTCGAGGTGGCCGACGTGGCCGATTTTGCCGCCAGGAGCGAGGCCATCGTCCTGACCAACCCCCCGTACGGTGAGCGCATGAGCACCATCGAGGGTGCCGCCAAGCTGGCCCGCACCCTCGGCCAGCAGATGGAGGCCCACCCCTGCGCCGGTGTCTACGCCATCACTGCCGATATGGATTTTGAACACCACTACGGCAAGCGGGCCAACAAGCGCCGCAAGATGTACAACGGCATGATCCCCTGCCAGCTGTATATGTACTACAACGCCCCCAAGTTCGAGAACCGCCCCGCAAAGCCCATGCCCAAGAGCGGCTTTGACGGCAAGCGCACCCAGCCCGGCCACACGGGCCGTTTCGAAAAGAAATAAGATGCACCAGAAAGCCGCACTGAAATCGATTCCAGTGCGGCCTTTTCTGATTAAATTTACAAAAGAACGGTTGAACGCTGACGAAAAATAGATTATACTAATCTATAGCTGTGGGGAAACGATCTTCCCCTGCAAGAAAGGCTGCGCCCGGCGCGGCCCGCGAAAGGAATGAACAGAATGAAGGGACGTATGCGGCCCTATCTGCCGGAGCTGACCATCCGGGATTACAACACCTATCAGTGGTATCTGCGCGGCGTCCGCCGCCAGCTCTACACCACCTATGGGCTGTATTCCTGCTATGGTCTGCGCTACAACGGCGTCCTGTTCGCAGTGTTGGCCGACAGTCTGGCAGGACGTCCGGCCACCTGTAAGCGGATGCGGGAGCCGGGTACGCTGGTCTGGCGGCAGATGATGTGCCAGACTCAGGGCATCCGGCTGGCCGCACAGGTGGAAGTCCTGCTGAGCTGGCACCGCATCCAGGATGCCCAGTGGGCCGACCTGCCCTTCTATAAAAAGGTACGGCGGGTGGTGGACACCGTCCTGCTGCGGCAAGCCTACCGGAAGGCCGCCGCCGAGAACCCGGCACTGGAGCGTATCTTCGTGCAGGAGCGGGACCAGGCCAACGTCCAGATGACCCTGAACGCCAAGAACTATCTGCTGGCCGCAGAGCCGAAGGGCAACCTCTACGGCGCGCTCTACTCGGTGCTGGCCACCGACGACCCCAATCAGCGCAAAAGTATGCACTACATCGGCAGCTGCATCGGCCGGGCCGCTTATCTGCTGGACAAAGCGGAGAGCTTTTCCCGGGACAAAGATAAGGGCCGCTACAATGTCTTCCTCCTCAACGGCATCAACGACAGGAACGCCGCCCGGGAAAACGCCCGGCGGCAGGCCCTCGCTGCGGTCAACGACCTCGTCCGCGCCTACGGGATGCTGGACGTCAAGCTGAACCGCACCCTGCTGGACAACATCATGATCCTGGGCCTCCGCCACGCCATCGAGCCGCTGGACGCTGAGAGCCAGCCGGTACAATGGGAGCTGCCATGAAGGGACGCAAAAGTAAAAGCTGGGCCATGGCCTACTGCGGCATGGCCGCAGCGCTCAGTGTGGCCCTGATGCTGCTGGGGGCTGTGTTTCCCATTGCGATGTTCATCGCTCCGGCGGTGGCCAGCTTCCTCATCGCCACAGTCTGCGTGGAGTGCGGAAAGACCATGGCTCTGACGGCCTATGGCGCGGTGAGCCTGTTGAGCCTGCTCTTCGTGCCGGACAAGGAAGTGGCCCTCACCTTTGTGTTCCTGCTGGGGTACTATCCGTTGGCAAAGCCTTATTTCGAGCGGATACGCCCGGCCCTGCTGCGGGCTGTCTGCAAGCTGCTGCTCTGCAACGGCGGGATCCTGGCGATGTACGGGCTGGTGCTGCTGCTGGTCCCGGCGGGCAGCATCGCCGAAGAGCTGCGCACTACGGCGCTGGCCGTCTCGCTGGTGACGCTGGCCATGGGCAATGCAGCCTTCCTGCTCTATGACCGGGCGCTCCACAATATGCTGATGCTCTATAAAGTGGTCTGGCAGCCGAGGCTCCACAAGATGCTGGGCGTCCATTGACGGATGTGGGACTTTGTGATACAATACCGCTGACCTTTTCCGCCGGCGTCTGACAGCTCCGAAAGGAGCTGTTTTTGTTTTCAGGAAGGCGGCGGAAAGAGCAGAAAGAGGGGATAGACCACTTCAGTTGACGAAAAAGCGCCGGGCCACGCGGGTGACAGCCGTGAGGGTGACGAGGAGAGGGATCATCGAAAGTTTCGGCGGGTGTTCCTCCGGTTGAAACGGGAGCAAAAGCTCCTAAGGCTTATACCAGCCGCAGAGAAGGGCAAAAAACGGCAGCAATACCGCAACAGAATCCTTTCAAAGAAAGCCATACAAGAACATAGACTGATCGTAAGAGGCTGACAGCCGCCGTGTACGTTCGCGCCGGGCTGTCGGCATGGAGGTGTTTTGTATGTGTGGCATCGTAGGTTATTCGGGTAAGCGCAGCGCCCAGGAAGTGCTGCTGAACGGTCTGGAAAAGCTGGAATACCGCGGCTATGACTCTGCCGGCGTCGCGCTGGCGCTGGAAGGCGGCATCCACGTCGTCAAGAGCAAGGGCCGGCTGGAAGTGCTCCGCCGCAAGCTGGAGGCAGAAAACCTGCCCGAGAGCTTCTGCGGCATCGGACACACCCGCTGGGCCACCCACGGCGAGCCCAGCGACGTCAACAGCCATCCCCACTCCACCCCCCGCGTGAGCATCGTCCACAACGGCATCATCGAGAACTACGGCCCTTTGAAGGCCGACCTGATGGCCAAGGGGGTCACCTTTGAGAGCGAGACGGACACCGAGGTGCTGGTCAAGCTCATCGACTACTTCTGCTGCGCCCAGCCCAAGCAGAGCCCTCTGGCAGCCCTGCGGGAGGCGCTGGCGATGGTGCGGGGCAGCTATGCGCTGGGCGTGCTGTTCCGGGATGAGCCGGACACCATCTACGCCGTCAAGAAGGAGAGCCCCCTCATCGTGGGCTGGGGCGAGGGCGAGAACTTCGTGGCCTCCGATATTCCGGCCCTGCTCAAGTACACCCGCCGCTACAGCGTCCTCGAGGAGGGCGACATGGCGGTGGTCAAGGCCGACGGCATCCGGTTCTACGACGCCTTCGGCAAGCCGGTGGAGCGGGAAGTGCTGACCGCCGACTGGGACGAAGAAGCCGCTGAGAAGGGCGGCTACCCCCACTTCATGCTGAAAGAGATCCATGAGCAGCCTGCCGCCATCACGGCCACCGTCAGCCCCCGCGTGGAGGACGGTATGCCCGACCTCCGCATCCCAGAGCTGAGCGACGAGAAGCTGCGCAGCATCAAGAACATCCACCTTGTGGCCTGCGGCACGGCCATGCACGCCGGTATGGTGGGCAAGACTGCCATCGAGCGGCTGGCCCGTGTCCCTGCCGAGGTGGACATCGCCAGCGAGTTCCGCTATCGTGACCCCATCCTCGACCCCGACGACCTCGTCATCATCATCAGCCAGTCGGGCGAGACCAGTGACACGCTGGCCGCCCTCCGTCTCGCCAAGAGCAGGGGCGTGCCGGTGCTGGCTGTCGTCAATGTGGTGGGCAGCTCCATCGCCCGCGCAGCGGACTACGTCCTCTACACCTACGCCGGCCCGGAGATTGCCGTAGCGTCCACCAAAGCCTATATGGTGCAGCTCTGCACCCTCTACCTCTTCGCGTTCCGTCTGGCCTACGCCAGAGGCCGTCTGAGCGAGGCAGAGACCCGCCGCCTGACCGCCGAGCTGCTCCGCGCCGGTGAGGTCATCCAGCCCCGTCTGGCCGACTGTGAGCAGATAAAGTACCTCGCCAGCCGCTTCGTCAACACCCAGAGCTGCTTCTTCATCGGGCGCGGCTTCGACTACGCCCTCTCGCTGGAAGGCAGCCTGAAGCTCAAGGAGATCAGCTACGTCCACTCGGACGCCTACGCTGCCGGTGAGCTCAAGCACGGTACCATCAGCCTCATCACCGACGGTGTGCCGGTCATCGCGCTGGCCACCCAGAAGCAGGTGTACGAAAAGATTATCTCCAACGCCAAGGAGACCAAGAGCCGCGGTGCGCGGGTCATCCTCTTCACGACGAAGGACGTTGTCGTCCCGGAGGGCGTGGCAGACTATGTGGTGCGTCTGGACGACTACGACGAGCTGCTGATGCCCCTGCAGCTCATCGTGCCGCTGCAGCTGTTCGCCTACTATATGGCCGTCCTGCGCGGCTGTGACGTCGATAAGCCCCGCAATCTGGCCAAGAGCGTGACGGTGGAGTAAACCTCTCCGTCAGCGCTGACGCGCTGCCACCTCCCCTAACGAGGGGAGGCCTTGGCATAGCGGAAAACTTCTCCTCTTCGCCAGAGGCTCCCCTCGGTAGGGGAGCTGTCGAGCGATAGCGAGACTGAGAGGTTAAAAACAGCGGCTGCTGTAGTCTTAGGGACTTACAGCAGCCGCTTTCATTTTACTTATGAGAGTTACCAGAACCAATAGCGTTTCTTGATGACGATGTAGGCGATGATGATGCCCACGATGACCACAAGGCCCGCGATGAAGAAGGTCATGTCCACATGGGCGAAGCGGAGATTCTGGGTGGTCAGCAGGTATTCGCCCGCCGTGTCCGCCTCGAGGACATTGTCTTTGTAGCTGTTGAGGAACTGCCACTTGCCCTTGAGGGCATTGTGCAGGTAGACGCGGGTGTAGGCGGCGTTGTCGCCGGTCATCTCGACCTGAACGACGCCCGGCAGAGCCTCGCCGCCGTTGAGGGTGAAGGTGACACCATACTCAGAGGGGGCAAAGCTCAGGGCTGTGCTCACCTGCGCGGAGGTGCTCTTCACATCGCGGCCCGCGATGCGGATGGTGTAGTTATCGGCCTCGACCACGAGGGTCTTGCCGTTCAGACGGAGGGCATTCAGCATCTCGCCGGTGATGGTGGGGACCTCGCGCTGTGCGAAGGTCACTTCGTCGGTGCCATCGGCCTCGATGGCCTCCACGACGGGGTCGGTGATGACCTCACCGTTGCTGCTGTCGGTGCTGCCGCCGCCGTTGCCGGAGCTGGAAGCATTCCGGTTGACGATGACCGTCACCGAGGCGGACGCCGTGCCGTTGGAGACGACGATGGAGGTCGCGCCCGTACCCACGGCGGTGATGACGCCCTTGGCGCTCACAGTGGCCACCTTGGTGTCATTGGACTTGAAGGTGAGGGACTGGGAGGCGGAAGACGGGGACACTTTGCCGGTGATGGTGCGGCTGGCGCCCGGCTTGAGGACAACATAGCTCGTGTTCAGGTCGATGGACTGACGGTCTGCGCCGCTGTTGACGACCTTGACAGTGGCCGATGCGCTCACATCGCCGCAGGTGGCGGTGATGGTGGCGGTGCCGGGGGCGACACCGGTGACTTTGCCGAAGTTGTTGACGGTAGCCACAGCGGGATTCGAGGAGCTGAGGCTCACGTTGGCGTAATTCGATGCGCTGGAAGGCAGCACGCCCAGCGACAGGGAAGTGGTCTCGCCGACAGCGATGGTGCCGGAGGCCAGCGTGATGTCCATCTCCTTGACGATCATGGATTCATCCAGCTCGGTGGTGATGGTGTAGACGCAGCTCACGCCGTCTGCGCTGGCGATGACCTGCGCCGTGCCGACGCCCACCGCCTGCGCCACGCCCTCAGACGTCACGTTCACGATGGTACTGTCGTTGGACATAAAAGTTACCGTGGCTTTGCGTGCGGCCTTTGCGGGCAGAATGACCGGCGAGAGCTGCTGCTGCGTCCCTACCGTCATGGTGGAGGCGTAGCTGCCGGTCTCGACGCTCTCCACAGCCGCAGTGGACCAGGGCAGAGAGAGGGCCGCGACCGCATTCAGGGGACCGGCTGCAGAGGCCGGAAGCGCAGCGCCGGCGGCCAGCAGGCCCAGCAGAGCGGTGCTCACGGCCAGCATTTTCAGGTTCAGTTTCATTCTTTCGTACCTCTTTGGGCGTTGATGTGAGCGCTTAGCGGAACAGAACGCCCAGAGCTTCCATCGCGTATTCGAAATAGGTCAGCTTGTCGTACTCCACGCGGGCGGTGACGCTCATACCGTTGGACAGATCGACCTTGTCGCCGCTGTTGCTGATGACGTAGGTGCTGTCCGGGGTGATGGTCATTTTGTAGTAGGAGCCGGAGGAGCTGGCGGTCACATCGCTGTCGATGGAGGTCACGGTGCCGGTCAGGGTGCCGTAGGAATACTCCGACAGGCCGGTGATGGCGATCTTGCAGGGGTCGCCCACATGGAGCAGCGGCCTGTCGCTGAGGGTGACGTAAGCCACCACCTCGAGGTCGCTGTTCTCGCTGGCGACGGTGGCCAGCGGGGTGCCGGCGCTGAGCACCATGCCCACCTTATAGGGCGTGTCCATGTGGATGACGCCGGAGGTGGGGGCATAGATGTAGTAGTCGTTGGCGCCGGTGCTCAGGGCGTCCATCTGGCTCTGCAGATTGTCGATGTTGCTCTGCACACTGGTCAGGCTGGCAGAGATCGACTGCAGGGTAGAGTAATACAGGGCCTCCACCTCGCTCTGGTTCTGCTCCATCAGGGCCTTGATCTGCTCGTCGGAGTAGCCTGCGGCCTGATAGGGCGAGGCGTCGAAAGCCTTCTGCGCCACCTGACTTTTGTAAGTCTCATACTGGTAGTAGTAGGGCTGGTCGTCGATGTCCGTCTCGCTGAAGTAGTTCTTGTCGTCCTGAATGGACTTGACCAGCTTTTCGTACTGGCTCTTCTGCTTTTTGTAGATGTCCAGCTGGCTCTGGATGCTGTCCTGCTGCATGTCGAGGTCGGTGCTCTTGATGTGAGCGATGAGGTCGCCCTCGTTGACGTAGGTACCCTCGGCGATGTTCAGCTCAGTGATGGAGCCGGAGTAGCTGGACATGATGTAGGTCTTGTTGGCGGCCTGCACGGAGCCGCTGGACTGGCTGACGTAGGTGCGGTAGTTTTTTGTGCTCCACACCACGAGGAAGAGGATGAGGGCAGCCGTCAGGAGAATGAGCGCGTAGCCAAAAGGCGGCAGCTTTTTCTCCATCATGATGCGGCGGTCCTGCAGCTCGTTGATGTCGCGGATGGTCGTCGTCATATCACTTCGTCTCCATAAAGGTATCCACAACGCCCTCGTCCTCATCCTGATTGACGAAGATGGTGTAGACGGTGCCGGTCAGCTCGAGCTCATGCTCAAAAGCCATGATGTTCAGCTTCTGGGAGGCGAGGCCGCTCTGGCTCATGGGTCCGACGTAGTGGGCGTACAGGCAGTTGCGCACGCGGAGCACAGCGTCCATGGAGTAGCCGGCCTCCATGCGGGGGATGAGCTGGGTGGCCTGCTGCATCATATAGACTTCGGGCTGAGGGTTGGGGCCGGCGGGCAGTTTGATGCACTGCACGAGGGGGCCGAGGGGCTGTGCGCCGTTGCTCTTGATAAAGTTGTGCATCTGGGTCAGCACGATCTGCATATTATTGAACTCTTCGGGCTGGATGCGGCGGCTGACCACGTTGGTCAGCTTGAGGGTCTTGTTTTCTGCGGTCTGGATCTCTCTCATGATTTTATACCACCTGTTCTTGGTTTCATTGCTTGTAATAGGCAATAACAAAACGTGAAGTTAGAGGCTGAAGCCTCACGGAATATCCAAAGCCTCTCCCTTTGGGAGAGGTGTCACCGAAGGTGACGGAGAGGGCAAGCCCGTGAGGGGAGAACCGCCCACGCAGCGATAGGCAGGCTCTTTGTCAGAGCGATGTTATCGCAACGTGGCTGCGTCGCTGCCAGCAGCCTTGCCCTCTCAGGCGCTTTGCGCCAGCTCTCCCAAAGGGAGAGCCTTTAGAGACGGGCTTTGACCTCCAAATCGATCTGCGTACAAACACCAGCTAAATTGCAATCGACGTCACGGTTAGAAAAGCGGAGAACCTTCAAACCATAAGCACGCAATATCTGACTTCGCTCCTCATCGTAACATTGACCCTGCTCAGTATAATGCTGAGAGCCGTCGATTTCAATGACTAAGCGAGCCGGAGCACAATAAAAATCTACAATAAAGGATTCGATGATTCGTTGCTTGTAGAATTTTACGGGGTAAGTGCGGAGATACTCGTACCAGAGCTTGCGCTCCTGCGGGGTCATGTCGTGACGAAGTCTTCGGGCAGTGCCAAGCATTCGGAAGTTCTTTACAACGGTCGTCTTCTTCATGATGGTGTCCTCTGGAGCTGAAGTCTGACCTTCTCGCAAAGCCTCTCCCTTTGGGAGAGGTGTCACCGAAGGTGACGGAGAGGGCAAGCCCGTTGCCAAACAGCTGCTGCACAGCGATGAGCAGGGCCTTTGACAGAGCGGTATTATCGCTGTGTTTGGGTGTCTCCGTCAGCAGCCTTGCCCTCTCAGGCGCTTGCGCGCCAGCTCTCCCAGAGGGAGAGCCTTTTGCGGCGGTCACTCCACCCTTATCGCCCCCACCGGGCAGGCGTTGGCGGCGTCCACGGCCAGCGGCACCTGGTCGGGCGGAATGTCGCCGGGGATGGCGACGGCCAGAGTCCCCTCCATCTGGTATACCTCGGGGCAGAGCCCGGCACACTGGGTGCAGCCGATGCAGAGTTCAGGGTCTACGAATGCTTTCATGTTGGTACTACCTCCATTCAGAATAAGAAAAGGCGCTGAGAGCAGTGTGGCCCGGCGGAGCAAAAAATATGCTATAGGCTTTCGGGCGCAGATATGTTACAATAGAGCAGAATGAACAGGAGGGCAAGAGCATGAACATCCAGATATTCGGCACCACCAAGTGCTTCGATACCAAAAAGGCTCAGCGCTATTTCAAGGAGCGCGGCATCAGGTTTCAGATGATCGATTTGAAAGAAAAAGAGATGAGCCGGGGCGAGTTTGAAAATGTGTCCCGCGCTCTGGGCGGCTGGCAGGCGCTGGTAAATCCCAACGCCAAGGACAAGCAGACCCTCGCTCTGCTGGACGCGCTGGTGGACTGGCAGAAGGAAGACAAGCTCTTCGA
>ENA-UESD01000357-UESD01000357.1-human-gut-metagenome-genome-assembly--contig:-NODE-357-length-42725-cov-15.547013_pt1 | contig 42725 bp, 28 predicted proteins | sample MGYA00242985_ERZ507986 | MGnify/ENA primary metagenome ERZ507986 (study PRJEB26167, sample SAMN06115408) | human gut metagenome | host: Homo sapiens | place: China:Guangxi | collected 2016-04-06... | reverse complement strand
ATGCCCTTGTACTCCCATACGGCGGCGTATACGAAGTTCTCGTCGTCGCGCTTGGCTTCGCCCTCCTCGGTCTGGTGTTCCGTGCGGAAGTGGCCGCCGCACGACTCCTCGCGGTTGAGGGCGTCGCGGGCCATCAGCTCGCCCAGCTCCAGGAAGTCGGCCAGACGCAGCGCCTTTTCAAGTTCGACGTTGAAGTCGTTCTCCTTGCCTACGACCTTCACGTCCTTCCAGAACTCCTTGCGCAGGGCCTGAATCTCGGTGATGGCCTTTTCGAGGGACTCTTTCGTACGGGCCATGCCGACGTTCTCCCACATGATGTGGCCCAGTTTCTTGTGGATGTCGTCCACCGACTGCTTGCCGTTGATCGCGAGGAGTTTCGCGATCTTCTCCTTGACGCCCTTCTCGGCCTCGTCGAAGGCCTTGGTGTCGGTCTTCACCTTCGGGGCCTGGATCTTGTGCGAGAGGTAGTCGCCGATGGTGTAGGGCAGCACGAAGTAACCGTCGGCAAGACCCTGCATCAGGGCCGATGCGCCGAGGCGGTTGGCGCCGTGGTCCGAGAAGTTGGCCTCGCCGATGGCGTAGAGACCCGGGATGGTGGTCATCAGGTTGTAGTCGACCCAGATGCCGCCCATCGTGTAGTGCACGGCGGGGAAAATCTGCATCGGCTGCTCGTAGGGGCTGACGTCGGTGATCTCCTCGTACATGTCGAAGAGGTTGCCGTAACGCTGCTTGATAATGTCCTTGCCCAGACGCTCGATGGCGGTCTTGAAGTCGAGGTATACGGCCAGACCGGTCTCGTTCACGCCGTAGCCTGCGTCGCAACGCTCCTTGGCGGCGCGCGAAGCCACGTCGCGCGGCACGAGGTTGCCGAAGGCCGGGTAGCGGCGTTCCAGATAGTAGTCGCGGTCCTCCTCGGCGATCTGCGAGGGTTTGAGCTTGCCGGCGCGGATGGCCTTCACGTCCTCGAGTTTCTTGGGAACCCAGATACGGCCGTCGTTACGCAGCGACTCGGACATCAGCGTCAGCTTCGACTGCTGGTCGCCGTGAACGGGGATGCAGGTGGGGTGGATCTGCGTGAAGCAGGGGTTGGCGAAGCCGGCGCCCTTGCGGTAGCACTGGAATGCGGCCGAGCCGTTCGACGCCATGGCGTTGGTCGACAGGAAGAAGACGTTGCCGTAGCCGCCCGTGGCGATCACGACGGCGTGGGCGCCGTGGCGCTCGATCTCGCCCGTCACGAGGTTGCGGGCGATGATGCCCTTTGCCTCGCCGTCCTCGATGACGATGTCCAGCATCTCGTGGCGCGGGTAGCTCTTCACCGAACCGGCCGCAATCTCCTTGTTGAGGGCCGCGTAGGCGCCCAGCAGAAGCTGCTGGCCCGTCTGGCCGCGGGCGTAGAACGTACGCGATACCTGCGCGCCGCCGAACGAACGGTTGGCCAGCAGGCCGCCGTACTCGCGGGCGAAGGGGACGCCCTGGCCCACGCACTGGTCGATGATCAGGTTCGAGACCTCGGCCAGACGGTAGACGTTGGCCTCGCGGGCGCGGTAGTCGCCGCCCTTGATCGTGTCGTAGAACAGGCGGTATACCGAGTCGTTGTCGTTCTGGTAGTTCTTCGCTGCGTTGATACCGCCCTGGGCCGCGATCGAGTGGGCGCGGCGGGGCGAATCCTGAATGCAGAATACCTTGACGTTGTAGCCCAGTTCGCCGAGCGAAGCGGCTGCGGAGGCGCCTCCCAGACCCGTACCGACGATGATGATGTCGAGCTTGCGCTTGTTGGCGGGGCTTACGACCTTGATAGCTGTCTTATGGTTGCTCCACTTTTCGGCCAGAGCACCGGCAGGAATTTTAGCATCTAATTTTAAAGCCATATCGTTTGTGTGTTTATTATTCTACAAAGGGGGTGATTAGCATGCGCCTGCGATGCAGGGGCAGAAGAAGTAGACGAGCACCACGGCGGCGAATCCGAGGAATATGATCGTGGCCACGATGTTGGCGATGCACTTCAGGCGGGGATACCACGTGTCGTTGGCCCAGCCCACGGTCTGGAACATCGACCATACGCCGTGCGTGAGGTGGAACCACAGGGCGGCGAACCATACGAGGTAGATCACCACGTAGTACCACTGCGAGAAGGTGTAGGCGATCAGCGAAGCTCCGTCCGCGGGGTCGAGTCCCAGCGAGTTCTCGTGCCCGCCCAGAATCTCCACGAGCTGCATCTTCGACCAGAAGTTGAACAGGTGGATCAGGAGTCCGCCCAGGATGATGAAGCCCAGTACGAGCATGTTTTTCGAAGCCCATGCCACGCCCGGCTCCTGCACCGTCACGGCGTAACGCTGCGAACCGCGTGCCTTGTAGTTGTTCAGCGTGAGGATGACGGCGTAGAAGAAGTGGACGAAGACGCCCAGCGCCAGAACGGCCGTTCCGGCCAGCGCGTACCAGTTTGCGCCCAGCAGTTCGCAAATCATGTTGTACGCTTCGGGCGAGATGATCGCCGTGATGTTCATCGACATGTGGAAGAGGATGAAGAGCACGAGGAACATGCCCGTCACGCTCATTACTAACTTCTTGCCAAGCGAGGAATTAGATAGAAAACAGCTCATAATGATTTTAATTTGTTATATTTGTTAATGATTTGTGTTCCGGCGCTTTTATTTTACGCACGCAAAGATAGCCATTGTTTGCGGAATAACAATAGAAACGGACGGGAATTTTATGCCTGAAAGGAGGGTTTTATGACCAAAAAAGAACTGCGCGCCGCGATGCGCCGGCGGAACCTCGGAATGGACGCTGCGGAGCGCGCCGAAGCCTCGCGCCGGATATTCGGCCGGGCCGGGCGGCTGGAGGCTTTCGGCGCGGCCCGGACGGTGGGTGTTTTCTGCTCGCTTCCCGACGAGCCGGACACGGCGGAGACGCTGGCGCGGTGGAGCGCCGTGAAACGCATCGTGGTTCCGCGCGTCGAAGGGGATGTGATGCGATTCTGCGAATACGACCCGCAGACGCTGCGTCCGGGGGCTTTCGGCATCGCCGAGCCGGGACCCGAGGCGCAGACGTGCGACCCGTCGGAGATCGACCTCGTGATCGTTCCCGGCACGGCGTTCACCGCTGCGGGCGCCCGTTGCGGCCGCGGCCGGGGTTACTACGACAAATACCTCGCCCGGCCGGACGTGCACGCCGTGAAAGTCGGCGTGTGCTTTGCCCACCAACTGGTCGGGGAGCTGCCTGCGGAGCCGCACGACGTGGCGATGGATTACATAATAACGGATTGAATGATGGATGCGAAAGAGTTTGCCTCCGCCTATGGCGAGGCGTTCGGACCCGCCGCGGGACTGCCGCTGCTGTTCTGGTATTCGGACGGGCCGGTGCGTGCCGTGCCCAAAGTCGAAGGATGTTTTTTCAAGGCGCTGGCCGAAGCCCGCGAGGGGTCGGCGGTGAGCCTCAATGCCGCCAATATCGGCTGCGGGGGCGGGAAGTTCTACACCGGCTTTGCACCGATGCCGCCCTTCGTGCCGGCCTTCGTGTCGCAGAAGGAGCACTACAAGCAGACACCCGAAATGGTGCTGGAGTTCATCGGGCGGCTCGGCGTGCCGGAGGCCTCCGGTGCGTGGCTCAATTTTGCGCGCATTGATACGCCGCAGGCCGCGGAGGCTTTCGGTACGGCCGACGGGGCGCTGTTTTTCGCCACGCCCGACATATTGTCGGGACTGGTGTCGTGGGCCGTTTACGACAACAATGCCGACGATGCCGTGTGCGTGCCCTTCGGGTCGGGATGCAGCGCCGTCGTGACGCAGGCCGTGCGGGAGAACCGCCGGGGCGGACGCAGCGTCTTCCTGGCGTTGTTCGACCCTTCGGTGCGTCCGTGGGTCGACGCCTCGGAGCTGGAGTTCGTCGCGCCGATGTCGCGTTTGCGCGAGATGTGCGGCACGATGCGTGCAAGTTGTCTTTTCGGGACCCATGCGTGGAACAAGGTCCGGGTCCGCATTAATGGAGGGAATATATGAAAAAGAGAAGAGTGGCGCTGGTGCTGGCAGGCGGCGGCGCACGGGGCGTGGCCCATATCGGGGCCATCGAAGAGTTGGAGAGGCAGGGATTCGAGATCAGCGCCGTGGCGGGGACCTCGATGGGTGCGCTGGTCGGGGGCGTGTATGCCTCGGGGTACCTCGAACCGTTCAAGGAGTGGATGCGCGCACTCGATAAATACAAGGTTTTCAGCCTGGTCGATTTCGCGTTGAGCACCGAAGGGCTGGTCAAGGGAGACCGGGTGATGGAGGCGATGAAGGAGCTGGTCCCCGACGTGCAGATCGAGCGGATGCCCGTGCCTTTCGCCGCCGTGGCGGCCGACCTGCTGACGGGCGACGAAGTGGTGCTCGACAGCGGGGGATTGTACGACGCCATCAGGGCTTCGATCTCGATTCCTTCGGTTTTCAGGCCCGTGCACCGCGACGGCCGGGTGCTGGTCGACGGCGGCACGGTCAACCCGCTGCCGCTGAACCGCGTGCGGCGCGAGGAGGGCGACCTGCTGGTCGCCGTGGACGTCAGCGCCCGGTTCGGAGCCGATTCCGTCCGCCGGGCCAATGCGTCGCTGAATTATTACAAGGTGCTGATCGCTTCGTCGCAGATCATGCAGCAGCGCATCACGCAGCTGATGTGCCGTCTGTACAAACCCGACATCATGGTCGGGCTGCCCGCCGACAGCTACGGCATGTTCGAGTTCTACCGTTCGGAGGAGATTCTCGAGGCGGGGCGTGCGGCGACGCGCGCGGCGCTGGAGCGGCTGGAAACCGACGGTGAAAACGGTATGGTTTTTGCTGAAAGCGAAGAAAAGATTGCGACGGCCCGTTTTTGAAGAATTCAAAAGTAGTGACGCAACTTCACACAGATTTTAGGGCCGTCGCAATGTATTCGAGGATGAAGGAGATGGCGGAAAACATTTCCGGATTCCTTACGGGGCAAAGATAGAGAAAGTTTCCGGATTTGCAATCGCTTTGCCCGAAAGTGATATGGGTGCGTCCAAAATTCCGAAGGGGCGGGCCTTTTTCGCGTGGCAAATCCGTTTTTTTTCGCGCTGCGGCCGCCTGTCCGGGTGCCCGGTTCGGCCTGCGGGACGCATTCGCAAAGCAAATTCCCGGCTCATCGAGCCGGGAATTTGCTTGTTTGCGGGGTGGGGTCAGCGTCTGTCGCCTTCGCGGACATAGGCCGCGATGCGGTGGCTCCGCTTGCCGATGGGGATGCCCAGGCCGAGCGTTACGTTCATCGAACTCTGCTTGATGGGGACCCACTGCGGCGTGTGCTTCGAAGTCAGCACGTCGGTTGCCAGATAGAAATTGATCCAGTTGGGGCAGAGGTTCAGCGCCAGGCCGACGGCTCCGCCGCGGTTGTCGATCACCGAATAGCTTCCCGACACCGTGAACCAGCGCACGGGGTGGAAATTGACCGATCCGGTGATGTTGTGCATGGTCTTGTATTCCCAGACGCGGGCCGTGTAGAGCAGGCCGATGCCGATTTTGTGGCGCCACACTTCGTATTCGAGTCCGGCGTTGACCGACGCGCGGAGCATCTTGGTCGTGCTGCGCCCGTCGACCTGGTTGAATTTCAGCATTTCGAGGTCGAAATCCGGAACCGGCTCCGAGGCGTTTTCCGGAACCGTGGCGCCCGTGAATTCCGTCTCCTGCGTCGAGACGCCCATGACGGAGTTTTTCTTGCTCCAGCTGATGAATCCCAGGTCGGTCACGGCCAGCGACGCTTGCAGGTTGGGCAGGATGTCGTACGTGGCGCCCAGATCGAGGGCGAAGCCGTATCCTGCGGGTTTGGTGGGTTTGAAGTCGAGATCGCCGATCTCGAAGGTCTCGCTGTCGGGGTCCGTTTCGACTTTGGCCCCGGCGGCCGTGAGGTCCAGCGTGCCTTGGGTGAGAACGGCCCAGCGGTCTTCGCGGAGCGAGATGTCGAAGCGGTCGTAGGTGACCTGCGCACGGGCGAGTCCGGCGAGGAACTTACCGCGGATGCCGATGTAGAGGCGGTCGTCCATCAGCGGGAACGAGTAGCTGAAAGCCGCCTCGAGGTAGGAGTCCGTCGAGGTGCCGAAGTTGCGGATCTGGCCCTCCTTGCCGAGTTTGATGAATTCGAAGAGCGAGTAGGGCAGGTTGGCGTCTTCGTTGACCCGCACGTTGAGGTCGAACGACCAGAAATTCTTGTGGTTTTTGGTAAAGGCGCCGAATCCGATGACGTTCATGCGGAAGTCCATGCCCAGCAGGTTGTTCTGCTTGAGGCCCGAGAGTGCATCGGCGGCCGACACGGAGCTGTCGAGCAGCGTCACCAGCTTGCCGTCGCGGGAGAAGAGGATGTTGTCCACGGCGATGTTGCCGCCCACGTTGATGTTCACGCCGCCGATGGCCGGGATGTTGACGTAGCCGCGCAGCGGCGCGAAAGCCGGGTTGAACTGGCTGCGGAAGGTCGAACCCTCCATGAAATAGGCCGTGGGGTTCTGGGCTGCGGCGCCGGTCGCCAGAAGCGCCGCCGCGATGAGGGTGTATATTTTTTTCATAATGGAGTGCGGTTTAGATGTCGAGTTTCAGTCCTCCGTTCTTGAGCAGGCTCAGGCTGATGACGATCTGGTACCGGTCGTCGCTGAATCCTTTGCCGGGATAGTATTCCGTGAGCGTCACGGGAATCCGGATCGTGATGCCCTCGACGATCTGCCGCAGGTCTTCGGCGAAAAGCTGCGTTTGGGGAATGTCGTTCGATGCCTTGTCTGCGCCGACTCCGACCTGGAACGTGATCTCCGTGGGCGAAAAACTCGGATCGAGGAGCAGCGAAAGGGGCAGCCCGCTGGTGATCTGGCCGTAGAGGAACAGCGTGTTTCTGGCGTTGGGCGTGCCCTCGGGGTCGAGGTTGTCGGCGAGCATGTCCACTATGTCGCTGCTGATGTCGATATGGCCGACTTCGTATTCGAGCTGGTCTATTCCGAGCGAGCCGGTCAGGTAGGTGCGGGCCAATGCGCTGACTTCGTCCGCGAGCCGTTCGCGCAGCGATGCGTCGTTGCGGTAGGCGGTTTTGAATGCTGTCTTGAAGGTTTGCTCGTCGGGAGCCGTCAGGTTGAGAAGCAACAGAAATTCCGCGGCGTATTTGTCCCAAACCAGATCGACGACCGATGCGAGTTTGGCGTCGCTGGTCCGCATCTCCTCGCGCAGCGTTCGGAGCAGCGTGTTTACATACGTCTGATCGTCTTTGTCCTGCAATTTGACGAGGTCGACGAATTTGCCGTCGGGCAGCTGGGAGGGAAACCAGATGTCGGCTTCGCGGAAGATCTCTTCGATGTTGCCGCCGTTGTTTTTGATCTCGTCCTTCGAGACGAGCACCTTGACCAGCGGGATGCGGAACTGCGACCCTTCGTCGCCGATGGCGATGTTGTCGGTGTCGATGTTTCCCAGGTCGTAATCTTTGTCCACGCATGCGGTGGAGAGCATGCCGGACAGGAGCAGGAGGATAAGTTTTCTTATAGGCTTGGCGTGTAGTGAAATAGCGATGTGCAAAGATATGATTTTCGGACGAATTAAACAAAAAATGCGACCTTTTTATAGACTTTCCGATTTGCAATATATTTGCTAAATTTGCAGGGCGTATGGCTGAAACGGAAAAACCGGATCTCAAGGAGCAGGTGGCCCTGCTGCCGCTGTCGCCGGGCGTCTACCAGTTCGTGGACCGCTCGGGGACGATCATCTATGTGGGTAAGGCCAAGAGCCTGCGCAAGCGGGTGTCTTCGTACTTCGTGCAGTCGAAGGAGCACAGCGCGAAGGTGCGTGTGCTGGTGAAGCAGATCGTCGAGATCCGCCATATCGTCGTGGGGAGCGAGACCGACGCCCTGCTGCTGGAAAACTCGCTGATCAAGAGCCTTCAGCCGCGTTACAACATCCTGCTCAAGGACGACAAGACCTATCCGTGGATCGTCGTGCGGCGCGAGCGCTTTCCCCGCGTGCAGTCGACGCGCATCCTGACGCGCGACGGGTCGCAGTATTTCGGCCCCTACGGATCGGTGATGATGCAGCGCAGCGTGCTCGACTTCATCCGCGAGGTGATCCCCCTGCGGACCTGCAAACTCAACCTCGCCCCGGAGTTGATCGCCAGAGATAAATATACGGTCTGCCTGCAATACCACCTGGGCAACTGCAAGGCCCCGTGCGTCGGGCGGCAGTCCGAGGAGGAGTATGCGCAGCTGGTCGGCATGGTCGTTTCGGTGCTGAAAGGCGACCTGCGTCCCGTGCGCCAATACCTCGAAGGGGAGATGGCGCGTGCGGCCGGGGAGCTGAAATTCGAGCTGGCGCAGCGGTACAAACAGCGGCTCGACGCCCTGGACAACTATGCCGGACGGTCGGTGATCGTCAGCGCGAAGATCGTCGACGTCGACGTTTTTTCGCTGCTGCCCGACGACGACGTGGCCTGGTGCAACTTCGTGCGCATCCGCCACGGTTCGGTCGTGGGCGTGCAGACCGTGAAACTCTCGACGGGCGTCGGGGCCGACGAGCGCGACATGCTGACGCTGGCCATCCAGCACATCGTCGAAAACATCGCCGGGGGCGAACTCTCCCGCGAGGTGATCGTGCCGCTGCTGCCCTCGACGACGCTGCTGTTCGAAGGCGTGACTTTCACGGTCCCGAAGCGCGGGGAGAAACTCGAACTGCTGGAATTCTCGCGGAAGAGCGCCCGCATCTACCGCGCCGAGCAGTTGAAAAACCTCGAAATCAAGAATCCCGAACGGTATACCGAGCGGCTGATGAATGCCGTTCAAAAGGAGCTGCGCCTCGACAGACAGCCGCGGCACATCGAATGCTTCGACAACTCCAACCTGCAGGGCGCTCATCCGGTGGCTTCGTGCGTGGTGTTCCGGGATGGAAAACCCTCCCGCAAGGAGTACCGCCATTTCAACATCAAGACCGTGACGGGGGCCGACGACTACGCCTCGATGCGGGAAGTCGTCTTCCGGCGTTATACGCGGCTGATGGCCGAAGGGGCCGAAATGCCCGACCTCATTATCGCCGACGGCGGAAAGGGGCAGATGGGAGTCATTCACGAGGTGCTGGAGCGGCTCGGGCTGGACATCCCCATTGCCGGACTGGCCAAGGACGACCGGCACCGCACCGCCGAACTGCTCTGCGGCTTTCCGCCCGTGCTGGTCGGCATCCGTCCCACTTCGCCCCTGTTCCACTTTTTGGCGCACATTCAGGAGGAGGTGCACCGTTTCGCCGTTTCCTTCCACCGGCAGAAACGCAGCAAGGCGTTTATCCACAGCGAACTGGAGCAGATCGAGGGGGTCGGGGACAAGACGGTCCAGACCCTGCTGCGCCATTTTCGCACGGTGGAAAAGGTCCGTGCGGCCAACATCGAAGAACTTTCGGCGCTGGTCGGGGCGGCAAAGGCGAAAAAAATCAGGGCCTTTTTCGAAAAATAGCCGTATTTTTTGAAAAGTTACGAAAATCACCTATCTTTGTCCACCCGATTCGCCGCGTAACGCTCGCGGAAATGCCCGGATGGCGGAATCGGTAGACGCGTTGGTCTCAAACACCAATGACAGCAATGTCGTGCCGGTTCGACCCCGGCTCCGGGTACCAGTAAAATCGCTTAATTTGTTGATTATGACAGGTTAAGCGATTTTTAATTTTCGGGTTTTCCCCGCATTTTCCCCGCAGAGAAGAAATGGTTGTAATGTGAAAACCAAATGTTGGATATCCCTTTTGTTATTGTGTAACCTGTTGGTTGAATTAAAATAAAGCATATTTGATAATACAAATTTTGTCGATGATTGTAGAAGCTGAGGTATTGCAGCATGACCAAGCTCGATTTTAACGGCTGTACGGGTAAACAGCCCGTATGTCATACTAATCAAGAACTGGTTAAGTTGAGAAATCTTTTGATATGCTTTCTGGAACGATTGTAAGCTCATGAGAGTTGTTTCCGGTTCTTTTGGTTCAGTTGATACGGGACTTCAAGTTTGATATGAGCCATTTTGAAAAGGTCTTGTTGCATATCAATATTCAAGTACCATACGTGCCGAAATAATTTCTGAATATCAATCTTTTATACGATTGATACCCAATTTTACACCCGAAAAATGTAAAATTAGGTGTTGTATTTTCTCTATATCGAATCACACAGGCTAATGAATAAGGAAAGATCATTGAGCTTTCGGGTGCTTTTTGGAAATGTCAAATGATTGGTATTTAATAATATGAGATTTGTATTTCGTATTTTGCATCCGCAATTTGTCTGCATTTCTTATGATGACAATGCATTTTTCATCTTTTTTCGTTATCTTTGGAGCCAATCATATAAAGAATAGTGCGAAAATACAAACGGAACATAGGTGCGGTATTGCTACTGGTACTCTTCGCATGGTACTGGAGTTCTGTTACGCTGTTTCCCCATGCTCACAATATCGACGGGCATATCTATGTTCACTCGCATCCTTTCTCCGGTACCTCGAATAATCCCGGCCACAGCCATACCCCGCAGCAGTTTCAACTGATCGCACACCTGTCGCTGCTGGTAATGATGGTGGCGACGCTCGTCGCATTCGCCTTACGGCTGCTGGGAGTTTCCTTCATTTTCAAAACGCAAAAACCGGCCGTCCGGCAGGACGCTCCGATCCGGATTTACGGGCTGCGTGCACCTCCCGTCTGCTGATACACATTCCATTCTGAACGGGACGGGCTTGTTGCCCGCACCCGTTGCCATGTATATGTATCAGTAATTATCAAAAACCGGATTTTTCCATGAAAGAAAAAATATTGGGGGCATTTCTCATGCTCCTGCTCCCCGCGGTATGCTCCGCCGGGGAGGAGCCTGCCATGAAGCCCCAAAAGCAGAGCGACGCAAATATCACCGGCCATGTGGTCGATGCCAAAACCTACGAACATCTGGCCTTTGCCACCATCGCCGTGAAAGGCACGACCATCGGCATCGCTACCGATGCCACGGGGCACTATTTCCTGAAGAACCTGCCGCAGGGCCGTTTTACGCTCGTTGCCTCGTCTGTGGGTTACAGGAGTGCCGAGCAGACGGTCGAGATCTTGCCCGACAAGACCATCGAGGTCAATTTTTCCCTGACCGAAGAGGCGCTTTCTGTCGAAGAGGTCGTCGTGTCGGCCAGCCGGACGGAGACCAACAAGAAAACATCACCGACTATCGTATCGGTGGCCTCGGCCAAACTCTTCGAATCGACCGCCTCGTGCAATCTGGCCGAGACGATGAATTTCCAGTCGGGATTGCGCGTCGAAACCAACTGCGGCAACTGCGGTACGACCCAGCTGCGCATAAACGGACTCGAAGGGCAGTATTCGCAGGTACTGCTCGACAGCCGCCCGATCTTCAGTTCGCTGGCATCGGTCTACGGCCTTGAACAGCTGCCCGTCGCCATGATCGAGCGGGTCGAGGTGATCCGCGGAGGCGGCTCGGCGTTGTTCGGGGCGAATGCCATCGGCGGTGTGGTCAACATCATCACCAAGGAGCCGCTGCGCAACTCCGTCACACTCTCCAATACGACCAATATCTTTGAGGGCGGTACGGCCGACTTCAACACCTCGCTCAACGGCTCGTTCGTCTCCGACGACTACAAAATGGGCGTCTACCTGTTCGGCATGATTAAGGACCGCGATTCGTATGACCGCAACGGGGACGGATTCTCGGACATCCCAAAACTCAACTCCGAGACGGCCGGATTTCGGGCCTATTACAAAACTTCGCCCTATACGCGTCTGACGGCGGAATACCACCATATTCACGAGTTTCGCCGTGGGGGCAACGAGTTCGACCAGCCGCCCCACATGGCCGATATCGCCGAACAGCTCAATCACAAGATCGACGGCGGCGGATTGAAATTCGACTGGTTCAGTCCGAACAACCGCCACCGGATGGGCATCTATACTTCGGCGCAGAATATCGACCGTGACAGTTATTTCGGCACGGACAAGAAGCCCGACGCCTATGGCGCTACGGACGACAAGACGTTCGTGGCGGGAGCCCAATATACCTACTCTTTCCATAAACTGCTGTTCCTGCCCTCGGAACTGACGGCGGGCGTCGAGTACAACTACAATACGCTGCACGACAAATACCTCGGCTTCGGGCGCGACTTCGAGCAGACCACCCATAGCACGGGTTTCTTTTTCCAGAACGAGTGGCGGAGCGAAAAGCTCAACTTCCTGATCGGCGGCCGCGTGGACAAGCACAACATGATGAAGAACGTCGTCTTTTCGCCGCGCGTGAACGTGCGTTACAGTCCGACGGAAAAGATCGGCCTGCGGGCCAGCTATTCGAGCGGTTACCACGCGCCGCAGGCTTACAACGAGGACCTGCACATCGACGCTTTGGACAACAAGGTGGCGATCATTCGACTCGCTCCGGATCTCAAACCCGAATACTCGCACAGCCTGAGTGCATCGGTGGATCTGTATCATAATTTCGGGCGAGTGCAGGCCAACCTGCTCGTCGAAGGATTCTACACGATGCTTGAGGACGTGTTTACGCTCGAAAAAATCGGCGAGGATGCCCAGGGCAACATCATTAAGGAGCGCCGCAACGCTTCGGGAGCCACCGTGGCCGGCGTGGGAGCCGAAGCCAAGGCGGGTATTCCGGGACGGTTCGAGCTGCAGCTGGGCTACACCTTCCAGCGCAGCCGTTACGACGAACCCGAAAAATGGTCGGACGACGTGACGCCCCAGCGGCGGATGTTCCGTTCGCCGGACCATTACGGCTACTTGACGGCGAACGTCAACCTCACGCGTGATTTCACGGCGTCGGTGTTCGGCAACTACACGGGCCGGATGCTCGTGCAGCACAATGCTGGGTATATCGAGAGGGATACCGAGCGTCTGACGCCCGATTTCTGGGATATGGGCCTGCGGCTGTCGTACAATTTCCGGCTCACGAAACAACTGCGGCTGGAACTGAATGCCGGGGTGAAAAACCTTTTCGACAGCTTCCAGAAGGACCTCGATTTCGGCCAGAACAAAGATGCCGCTTATATCTACGGTCCGGCAGTTCCGCGCACTTACTTTATCGGAGCAAAATTCGCGCTGTGACCAAGATGTACCGTGTTATTCGGATGCAGGGCCGGTTCCTGCATCCGAATTTGTATTTAGAGCTTGAAGGTCGGCAAACCAATAGGAATAAGTTTTCACCGTTCCGTCGTCTAGGCGGATGTCGTAGCTTTGTGAAAAAGATCGGCCCAGCCGGAACGGCACGGGCTGTCGGAAGATCGGACCGTCGTAACAGAATGTATGATATTCGCCGTTTTCTCCATTGGGATCGACTCCGGCAGGCAGAGAGGCTATGAAGCCGCGGTCGATCTCCCGGCCTATGGCGTCGGCGCCGAGTCCGTCGGCCATCGTGGTTACGACGACCGTCCGAAATCCCGATACGAGGAAATCGTTCATCACCTCTTCCGAAGATTTTCCCCAAAGCGGTTCCACGATTTCGATTCCGTGCGGCGAGAGTTGCTGCTCCCGGTATTTGCGCACATCGTGCAGGAAAATATCCCCGAAGATGAAACGGGTCACGCCCTGCGTCTTGAAATGCTCCACGGCCCGGGACATGGCGACGTCGTAATCCTCCATATTGCCTTTGGGCGTCAGGTCTACGATATAAAGAGGAACGCCGATGCTTTCGGCCTGCATTTGCAGTAATGCCGTCGGGATGCCGTGCATCGTCGAACGGTGCGTATCCCGGTTTACGGTAGTCAGCAGCGCGACGATCTCGTATTCGCCCGATTGCTGTGCCCGCAACAGCGCATGGGCGGAATCCTTGCCGCCGCTCCAGTTGAATACGGCTTTTATCCGTTCCATATTATATTTTCTGCATTATGGAAGAACCCGCAGACAAGGGTCAAATACTCGGGCAATGATCCGTCTGTACCCCATTTCAGTTCGATGCCGAAGAGTTCGGAGGTTGTGTGTGCGATGTCGAATCCGCAGGCTTCGAGCGATGGACGTACCAGTTCGGGGTGGCGGCAGGGTTTCGCTTCGGGGCGGGTGCAGGTTCCTTCGGGGCAGTAGAGGCAGGTGCCGACATAGGCGAACGACCGTCCGCCGTACCTGCGTTCCATTTCGAGCAGCCGCCGTTCGAGCCGCTGCCGTTCGGGGCGGATCAGCCGGCCGGCTTCCGACATCGGAACGTGCTGTTCGGCAGGAGTGATCTTCGTCGCGATAATCAATGCCGACGTATATTGCGAGAGATATGCTCCGACATCGTATCCGAACGGCGGGCATCCCCAGCTGCGGCCGTAATTGCGGCAGGCGCGGCAACACTCCAAAAACCGCTTGGCATCACGGAACCGGGCGATATAGTCAGCCACGGGCAATGCAGCGCAATGGTCTTCTGCGGTATATCGAAATGAAAAATCCATGAAACAAAAATAGTCGTTTCGGGCGTTTGTAATGCTGTTTCACGAAAATAATTTGTTGTCGAGCGCTGTTTTTCGGGATTAACCGTTATATTTGCCCCAGATTTGGTTTTCCGTTCCCCGTGCCGGGGAGGAAATGAAAAGGGAATCGGGTGCAAATCCCGGACAGTCCCGCTGCTGTGAAACTCCGTGAAGGTTTCGAACATCTCAGCCACTGATCCGCAAGGATCGGGAAGGCTTCGGAACAGGAGTCAGTCAGAAGACCTGCCAAGTCGATTCGATGTCAAAGGACCCCGAGGGATGGGCGTTTGATTTCGGTGGTGTATTGCCTGATATATTTTGAGTCCGGCCCGATTGCAGGGTGCATTGTGCTTTTCCGGCACAGGGTTTCGCTTTGCGGTGGCGGTCCGGCATAAAAACGGGATTCGGTATGGAATTGATCGAACGTTTGTTGTTTGGCTCCGATTCGCTTTGGGGCGGCGGCGTCGCCCACTCGGTGATGATTCTGGCGCTGGTCATAGCCCTCGGCATCATGCTGGGCAAGATCAGGATCGCCGGGGTGTCGCTGGGCGTGACGGGCATTCTGTTCGTCGGTATCGCTTTCAGCTGTTTCGGCATGAACATCGACGAGCATCTGATGCACTTCCTCAAGGAATTCGGACTGATTCTCTTCGTCTATTCGATCGGCTTGCAGGTCGGACCGGGTTTTTTCTCCTCGTTCCGCAAGGGCGGCGTCACGCTGAACAAGCTGGCCGCCCTGGTCGTCGCGCTCGGGGTCGTCACGACGGTCGTCCTTTATTATTTGACGGGCCTTCCGATGAGCACGATGGTCGGCGTGATGTCGGGCGCCGTCACCAATACGCCCGGTCTGGGCGCCGCGCAGCAGGCTTTCAGCGACCTGCACGCCGGAGCCGATGCGCCGGATATTGCGACGGGCTATGCGCTGGCTTATCCGCTCGGAGTCATCGGGGCCATCCTGACCCTGCTGGCGCTGCGCTATCTGCTGCGCATCGACGTGCGGCAGGAGGAAGAGGCGGCCGGGCTGGGCACGGACGTTCTGAAAGACCTGACGACCCGGCGGATCTCCGTCGAAGTCTGCAATCCGGCCATCGAGGGCAAAAGCATCTCCGGAATACGGCATCTGGCCCTGCGCGACTTCGTTGTGTCGCGCATCTGCCGTCCGGGCGGAGCTCCCGAATTGGCCGACGCTGCGACGACGCTCCGCTGCGGCGACCGGATTTTGCTCGTGGCGGCGCCCAAGGATGTCGAGGCGCTGGTCGCTCTGCTCGGCCGCGAGGTGGACGCCGAGCAGATGATACAGGACCCGAAGATGATCTCGAGGCGCATCCTGATCACCAAACCCGAGCTGAACGGCAAGACGCTCGCCGAACTGCGCGTCCGCTCGACGAGCGGCGTCACCATCACGCGCATCAACCGTTCGGGCATCGACCTGGTGGCGGGGAACTTGCAGTTGCAGCTGGGCGACCGGGTGACGGTCGTGGGCCCCGAACTGTCGGTGGCCCATGCCGAACGGCTTTTCGGCAACTCACTCAAACGGCTCAACCATCCCAATCTGATCCCCATTTTCATCGGCATTGCGCTGGGTGTCGTCCTGGGCAGCATTTCGTTCTGGATTCCGGGGGTGCCCCAGCCCGTGAAACTGGGGCTGGCCGGCGGTCCGCTGATCGTCGCCATCCTGATCGGCCGCTACGGGCCGCATTACCGGCTCATCACCTACACGACGATGTCGGCCAATCTGATGCTGCGCGAAGTGGGTATTTCGCTCTTCCTCGCGGGCGTGGGGCTGGGTGCGGGCGAAGATTTCGTGCCGACGCTCGTCGCGGGCGGATATGTCTGGATCGCCTACGGCGCCGTGATCACGGTCGTGCCGCTGTTGCTGGCGGGCATTTTCGGACGCTATCGCTACAAACTCAACTACTATACGCTGATCGGCGTGCTTTCGGGCGCCTTGACCAATCCGCCGGCGTTGGCCTATTCGACCGAACAGACCACCTCTGACGCCCCTTCGGTGGGATATGCCACGGTCTACCCGTTGTCGATGTTCCTGCGGGTGCTGGCGGCCCAACTTTTGATACTGATTTTCGGATAAACCCAAAAAGGCGCGGCGAACAAAGACCCGTTACTGCCATAACAAGTCATTGCATAGAGATTAGTAGTCGCCGCGCCTTTTTTTCAATCGAACGGTTATGAATATCGTATTGTACGGAGTTCCGGCGGCGACGGCCGGGAGGATCGCAGACCGCTACGGTCTGAAACTGATAAATTCGCCCGACAAATTCGATGCCTCGGGGACGATGGTGCTGGTTCCGTCGATCAGCGCCCCGCGGTATCTGCTGGCGTTTTACAACGCCATGCTGCGCCACGAGGACGATGTCGATGCGGTCGTTGTCTGCGGCGCGGGGTCCTGCGAGGCCGTCAGCACGGTGCGGTATTGCACCCCGCAGGGAAAATTCTTCACCCTGAACGGCGATCTGGACGAAGAGGAGCTGGAGTCGGAACTCTGTCAGCTTTTCGATTCGCTGTTCGCCGAGGGGAATCAGATCAATCTGTGAGCATGGGGACCGGCGGTTCTGCGACGGAGCCGCGGCGGCGTCCGGACTGCACGATGCGATAGAGGCGTGGAGAGCCGGCGGACGGACAGATGAAAAAGACTGCGGGCGCCGGAGGTAAATCGTTGTATGGCAGACAACGGTGAACTAATCTCCAAATATCCGGCAGCCCGCAGTCTGTGCGGTTAAAGACGGCGGCGGGATTTCATGCGAAGAAAGGTTTGCAATGGTTCGTCGTGATTGAAAGGGTCCCGCCGCCGTGTCAAGGTCTTATTGTGCGATCGTTTCGATCTCTGTCCCTTTCAGGTGCAGGTCGATGGCGCAGTTCAATTGCGTACAGGCTGGCCCATAAAAGTCGCCCAAATATTGGAGTGTGGCAGTCTGGACTTTGATGAAATCAACTCCCGGAAGTTTTACGGGATTGCCTTTCTTGTCCACGGCCCAGCCGATGTCGAAAGAAGAGTTGGTTTCATCTGTCGGATTGGAGTTGCAAACGTAACCGTATTCATACCATTGGGTGGTACCCGGATAGCTTCCTGACATTGGGGTGTTGCTGGGGATCATCGTAACGTTGGTGAATGTCAGTGTTTTGTCTTCGTCGCTGGTACGCAACCAGTAGGGCCATTGCGGAATGACGTTCGCCATCCATCCGCTGCTCAGTGATCCTGGTTCGTTGTCGTTGATTGTATAAGTGATATAGTTATCGACGCCTGTCCCGTAGTTCACGCTCGGGTTGAAATTATCGGGGCGGTCGTAAACGATTTTGATTCCGGTCCGGTTCCCCGTTTTTCCGTATTCGCTGCCGGCCAGTTCGTACCATTCGTCATCGTTGGGCTGACCGTCTCCGTTTTGGTCGAAAGCGACATAGACAATGCCTGGAGCGGGGTAGGAACTGCTGCCGGAGAACGAGCCGATGCGGAAATCGCGCAGTCCGGTAACGTTCATCACCGTATGGTCGAACTTGAAGACGATATATCCGCCCAATGTGCCGAGACTGAGGCCGTTGTTCGTGCTCTGGAAATCTCCGTTGATTTTTTCAGTCGCCGTTTTGAGAACGGTCGTCGGATAGATGTCGTTGGGGCCGAACGGGATGGATGCGGCTCGTGAAGTTGTCGGGGCTGGTTTGTATTCCAACACCTCCGAGATATAGGGCGAATAGGCCGTGGCCTCGGTCGTTACGGTGACGGTGGCGCTCTTGGTCTCGGTGATGCCGCTGTCGTCGGTGACGGTCAGCGAAATCGTGTAGTCGCCCGTTTCCAGTTGGATGAACGACAGCGTCTTGTCGGTTCCGGCTTCGGCGGCCTCCGCGTCGCCGGGGCCTTTCACCGTCCATTCGTAGACCGGATTCTGGTCGAAGCCCGTGATCGCCGGCTCGATCAGGAGCACCTTGCAGCGGTCGGTCGAATAGGCGGCTTCGAGCGACATCGAATTGGAGAATCCGGCCTGGTTGACCGTGATTTCGAGCGTCTTGTCGCTTTCGTCCTGTTTGAGGACCACTTTGCCCGGTTCGCGGGCTTCGGTCGAGCTGTTCTTGGCGACCGTGATGACCAGCGCCGTCTGTTCGAGTTCGGCGGGAGCCCATTCGGGCGATGAAACTACCTCGTAAGCCACGGCGCTCGTGCCGGCCTGCGCCGTCTTGGTCGAGGTGACCAGAATGGTGTAGGTCTTGCCGTCGGCCGGGGCGTCGATCGGGTTGTCCTCGGCTTTCACCGAGAATTCGTAGGTCGTCTTCGACGTGTTGCCGTCGTCGTTCTCGTCTTTGCATGCCGTGAGGAGCACGCTTGCGGCTGCGACGGCCAGCAGGGTTCGGAAAGTGAATTTCTTCATCGTTTTATAAAATTAAAGGGTTTCGTTGTGTCGTTCGTCTTCGGCGCAGCGCACCGACTGCCCGTCGCTGCGGGACGAGATGTCGCGGCGGATGTTGGGACGCTGGTTGTAGGAGGCTATGTAGATTGTCAGTTCGTAGGCGTTTCCGATCCCCGCGGGCGGCGTTCCGGACCAGATGCTGGCTCCGAATCCCGAGTTTTTCAGACATCCGCCGCCGGCGCAGTACCGGAATCCGGCATAGGGGAACACGCCCAGCGCCGAGTAGTCGGTCGTGGCGTTTTCGAGACCGTTCCAGATGAATTCGCCGTTCTTGTCCGCAGGCACGCGCCACCCTTCGGGACACGGGTCGAACGGCGATTTGCCCCGCACGGGTTCGCACCATAGCGTGTCGCAGCGCTTCATCTCCGTCGGTTCGCTGCAACAGAACCAGTCGGAATATCCCTCCGTTCCGCGCAGATAGACCATCGGTTCGACGATCGACTTGGCCAGCCCCGTACGGGTCGGGTCGGCATCGGTTTTGATGGAACGGATGCCCGTGCCTTCCGCCTGCGAACCTTCGGTCAGCTGCACGCCCGCCATGTCGTAGATCGGTTTGCTGTCGAAATGGCGGGAATCCGTCGTGTTCGTGCCGCGGAGAATCCGGTCGCCCGGGAAAGGGTCCTTGCGGCCCCATTGGTACATCAGTCCGCACGCGGCCAGCGAGTCGGCGGCGGTTTTCTCGATGACCGCCTTGTCGATCGTCGCCCCGAGGTTGCGGTCCATGAAGGTGTAATCCTTGATTCCGTCGCCGTCGTTGTCCCAGGTGTAGATTTTGCCGTAGGCGACCAGCTCCGCATCCGGATCGTAGCGCGTCACCCAGATGTGCCAGCTCCAACGGACGGCGCCGCCGATGCGGATGCCGATCACGGCGTTGCCCACCTTGTCGGCCGTCGATACGGCGATGGAACCCTCTTCGGCCTGCTGTCCCGGAATCAGTCCGACGTTCGTGATCAGGCCCGGCAGGTCCTGCCAGAGCAGAACGGGTTCGGGGGTCAGCCCCGTGAAATCCTCCCCGCTCAGCCATTCGGCGTAGAGGTCCCACATGGCATAGGCTTTCAGGATCGGGATGTCGATCGACTGGCCTGGTTTGACCATGAAACAGTTGGGGGTGTACGCCGCTTCGAGGTATTTCCGGTCGATGTCGGGCCCGGGCTCCGGTTCGGGTTCCGGCTCCGGTTCGAGATCGGGGTATTCGTTGGGGTTGTCGTCGTTGTGGTAGGAGCAGGCGACATTCCCGACGCTCAGCGCCAGCAGCAGCGCGGGCAGCAACAGTAGTCTTTTCGTTTTCATAGCGTGGAATCTCTGTTTTATTGGTGTTGGTCGGGCCGCACGTAGATATGCATGTCGCGGGCCATGAAAATTTCGGTGGAGGTCTCGCCGATCCAGCCGCAGTATTGGTTCAGGGCGGTGTAGACCCGGATGAAATCGACCCCCGGCAGGTGTACCGGTTCGCGGGTCTCGGGGTCCACGGCCCACCCGATGTCGAAGCCGTTGTAGTAGTTGCCCTCTTCGTCCTTGGCTTCGTTGGGATAGTTGTCGGCATAGGCGCCGTATTTGAACATGTATTGCAGGTAATAGGAGCCGTTGCCCGAGACATCCACGGCGTTCTTGGGCAGCAGCGTGCCTCGGAACGTCATTTCGTCGGCGTCGATCCACCGCGGGTAGTAGTCCTGGTCGTGGAACTTGTTTTTGTAGACGTAGCCGCTCTGCCCGCGGTTGTCCTCCCACCCGATGTAGGTCATGTCGGTCATGGCGCTGTCGTTCCCCTCGCCGGGCGTCGGGACATGCCCGGGGGCGGGTCGGCGGTAGGTGATCTCGTATCCGTATACGGCCGCTTCGTCCGTGTACCACGGATTCTTGTCGATCTCGTACCACTTGTCGTCGGGCTTGCCGTTCTGGTTCTCGTCGAACATCACCAGAATGATGCCCGGCTCCGAGCTGCCTCCGTCCACGCCCGGGTGGGCGGCGCTGTTGAACGAGTTGCCGTCGATGCGGATGTCGTGTTCGCCCGGAACGTTGACGACCGTGTGGTCGAATCCGAACGTGATGTAGCCGCCGTAGGCTCCCAGCGACACGCCGCTCTGCATCTTTCCGGCGATGGCCTCCTCGGCCTTCTGCCGCATGGTCTCCGCCGTGTCGCCCTCCCGGTATTCGGGCATCGCGTTCACGAACTGTCCCGGTGCCGGGCAGTATTCGTAGACCGTGGCGATGTAGGGGCTGTACTCCACCTCCTCCTCGACCACGTAGAAGGTCATCCGGTGCACGATCGGATTGACGGGGTCGAAGATTCGGAACGTCACGTCGTAGGTGCCCGGATACTGCATCAGGAAGATGTAGTCCTTCTCTTCCGAGAGCAGCGAATCGGCCCCCGAGGCGGTCTTGACCGTCCAGCGGTAGCTCTCTCCCGTGAAGGCGGGTCTGAGATCGACGGTCTGCATGCGGGCGACCTTGTAAAGGTCGTCCAGCCCGAGGCTCACGTAGGGGATGCCGTCGTTGTCGCAGCCGCCGAGCGCGAGGGCCGGCAGCAGGGCGGCGAGTATCTTTTTCATCTTCATCGCTGTGGCTGTTTTCGTTCGAGAAATACCATGTGCGCGGGGATGTCGCCCGTACGGACGCTCCATTTGCGGACGCCCTCGCGCGAGTAGCAGTGCAGCACGCCGCTCGAAACGTAGTTCTTGGCGTCGGTGACGTAGATGTCGCCGTTCCGGGGGTGGATGGCGATGCCGTAGGGGATCACGATGTCGAGCTCCGTGCCGTCGGTGATGAACTTGCGCGACACGACGCGTTTCTTTTTAACGTCGATGATGGCGTAGGTCACCGTGTTCTTCGAGGTCTGGGTGCTGTACTCGACGCTGTACACGTAGAGCGAATCCCCGGAGACGGTCATGTTCGAGGCCGGAATGTTCATCGCCTCGGCCACCTGGTAGCGTCCGCCGTTGGGTTCCAGCCGGTAGAGGTTCGACGGAACGTCGTCGTAGTTGCCCCGCGAGGAGACCCACAGGTTGCCGTAGGCGTCGGCCTTGATGCGGCTGAGGTTGATCGCCACGTCGATCTTGTACATTTGGCGCATGGTTTCCAGTTCGATGACCGAGACCGTCGAGTCGTAGTTCGGGGCGCGGTAGCCGCCCGAATTGGCGACATAGGCGCGGTCGCCGACGATGGCCAGTTCGTCGGGCTGGTAGCCTACGGTCACCTGGCCGACGATCCGGTAGGTGTCGAGATCCACCTTGAAGACGGCGCCTTTCTGGGCGTCGGGGTCCATCGCCACGGGGCCGACGTAGGCGCTGACATAGGCGTATTTGCCTTTGAAGCGGATGTAGCGGCAGTTGGGGATGTCGATCTGCGTGATGCGGCGGGCCGTGTAGGCGTCCATTACCTCGACCTTGTGCGAACAGTTGATGACGGCGAACAGCCGTCCGTCGTAAACCTGGATGTCGTTGCCCACGTCGCCCAGCTCCTTCACGACGTTGGGGTTCTTCTCCGCATAGATGCCGCGGGCGTAGACCGCCGTGCGGTAGTCGAGGTAGTCGATGTCCGCCTTGTTGCTGCCCATGTTGCCTTCGTTCAGGAGATACATGCCGATCGGGTCGGCATCGGGGTTCTCCCCGAACGGCAGCACCTCGTATTCGGTGGGGTTCACCAGTTCGATCTTCCGGCAGCCGGCGGCGAGGCAGCAGCCGGCCAAAACGATGAAGAGATACCTTTTCATGGCTCGCGGAGGTTAGAGATCGACGCTGACGACGAACCGGAAGTTGGTCTTCGGCATCGGATAGTTGAGCACCACGTCGTAATCCTGTCCGAAAAGATTGTTAACCTCGGCCGTGGCCTTGAGGGTTCGGGTGCGGATCTTGAAAGTCTTTTGCAGCGAGAGGTCGCTCGTGTACCACGGCTGGGTGTGGTTGCGCGGGATGTTCTCCTGCTGGTTGTAGCGCTGGCCCGTGTAGATGAAGCTGTAATTGAGTCCCCACCCCTTGTAGAACAGCGCGAGGATGGCCGAGCCGCTGTGCCAGGGGATGTAGGGAATCTGGTCGCGGTAGTAGGTGTCGGCCGGGTCGGTGATGTCGATGGCCTCCTGATAGGTGTACTGGAACTTGGTCGTCACCTCCAGCTTGCCGAGCGTGAACAGGGCGTTCAGCACGGCGTCCACGCCCTTGATCTCCACTTCGCCCAGATTGAGCATCGTCCAGCGGAATTGCTGCCCCTTGGGGTAGGCGATGATCTTGTCCGTGATTTTGTTGTAGTAGGCATCGACCGAAACGTCGAGCATCCGCATGAAGGGCGATCGTTCGAAATCGCGCGCGTATTTCAGCCCGACGTTGAACTGTTCGGCATATTCGGGCTTGAGGAAGGCGTTGCCCATGTCGGTGTAGTAGAGGTCGTTGAAGGTCGGCATGCGGAACATCCGCTTGTAGAAGGCGCGCACCGAAAGGTCGTGGTTTTTCAGCACTTTGAACGATCCGAATAACGCCGGGGTGGCCACGGCCTTGTCGGGCCGGGCTTCGAAGCGCTCGACCTTTTCGTGGACGAAATAACCCAACAGGCTGGCCTGCATCTTCAGCCGCCCCCATTCGAAAGCCGTGGCCAATGCCGCCATGTGGGTGTAGCGCGTCGGGTAGGGGAAGGTGCCGTCGCTCTCGGTGGGCATGTAGAACGTGGCGTCGAGCGTGTTCCACTGGAAGTCGTAGGCCAGCGACACCTCCCAGTGCTCCAGGATGTTGCAGAGATTGGCGCACGAGAAGTAGAACTCCTTCTGCTTGTAGGTGTTCTTGGTCTGGATCAGCTTGGCGTCCTGATTCTCGTAGTGGGTGTAGTCGGCGGCGTACTTGGCGTTGAACAGCGTGCGGAACCTCTTCGACCAGCGGTTGGTCAGCGTGCCCTGGATGAACGAGTTGGTGTCCCACAGCCGTTCGCCGTGGCGGAAGACGTTGTTGACGATGGCCCCCGGGATGCCGCGCTCGGAGTTGTAGGTGTAGGCCCGCACGGTCCATTGTCCGTCGGCCATCTTTCCGTGGAGCCCGGCCTCCATGCGGGTGGCGTTTATGTCGCCGTTCTGCCGGTAGGCCGTCGTGTCGTAGGCGATTTCGCCCAGCGTGTTGCGGCGGCGGTAGCGGAATTTGTACCGGCCGGTGGCGTTGGTCCACTCGCCGCTGAACGACGAGCTGACGGCGTCGGAGATCTTGTACTCGTAGCGCATCGAGGGGTTGATGAGCCCGAACGAGCCGGTCTTCATCGTGGCCTTGAAATTGGCCCGCTTGCCCTCTTCGAAGCGGGGGCGCCGCGTGGTTATGTAGATCGTTCCGGAGGCTCCGAAATCCTTGGCCGACTGGAAAATGTCGCTTTTCTGACCGTTGTAGAGCGATATTTCCTCCACGTCGTCCAGCGAGAAGCGTCCCAGATCGACCTGTCCGTTCTGGGCGTTGCCCAGCTGGATGCCGTCGTAGAACACGGCCATGTGGTTGGTGCCCATCGAGCGGATGTTGACGGTTTTCAGACCGCCCACGCCGCCGTAGTCTTTGAGCTGCACGCCCGCGAAATAGCGGATGGCGTCGGCCACCGAAAAACTGTTCAGCCGTTGCAGGTCGATGTCTTTGAGGACCTGCGCCGGGATGACCTCGCGGTATTTGGGGATGACGGGAGCGCCGACGATGACGACCTCGCTGATTTTCTGGATGCTGTCCAGTTTTCCGACGTAGCGCCGGTTCGCGGTGGAGTCGGAGGTGTCGGCCGCCGCGTGATTACCCCCCCCCGCAATGAATGCGAGGCATAGGAACGAAAGGCGAAGTTGCTTCATTATGCGTTCTGTGTCAATGGTTTGTCGGGTAAAACCATTGATTCCACAGCCGCAGTGCAACGAAACAGAATGAAAGAGTGCTTTACATGCGTTGTCGATCCGGGCCCGTTCTCCGCAGGCTGCGAAATCAATCTGTCATGCAAGGCAGGTCTTCTGACTCGTTCCGGTTTCGACGCCTTCCCGGTTATCCACCAGTGGCTGAGATTGTCGATTCCTCGTGTGCCCGTTTCCGGACAGGAACTTACAGCAGCGGGAACTGTTGCCGACTTTCACGGCATTCCCTTTTAATCGGTCGGAGGCCGCGGGGCCTCTTTCGGAACCTTTGCGCGGCAAAGATATAAATTTTGTCAGTAATCGGTGATAAAAAACGTTTTTTATTTCATCTTATCGGTCCGCAGCCGATTATTTCTTATCTTCGCGGCATCGAACCCAACATTGCGAATCATGTATATCGTTCCGAAAACCGTAAGTGCCGGACTGTTGCTTTCCGGCGCAGCGACCTCGGCGCAGGCCCGGATGCCGGAAGCGCCGCAGAAACCCAACATCGTCTATATCATCGCCGACCAATTGCGTTGGGACGCCCTGGGCTACACCGGCAATGCCAAGGCCGTTACGCCCAACATCGACCGGTTTGCCGCGCAGGCCCTCGACTTCACCGAGGCGGTTTCGTCCACTCCCGTGAGCGCCGCCCACCGGGCCTGTCTTATCACGGGCAAATACCAGAGTTCGACGGGCATGGTCATCAACGAGATCAACCTCAATCCCAACCATCGTACGTGGGCGCACGTGCTCGGCGATGCCGGCTACAAACTGGGGTACGTGGGCAAGCATCATTGGACCGATCTGCACCGCCGCGACCGCGAGCCGGGGCCCGAACGCATGGGATTCGACGACTACTGGGCGGCCTATTCGTTCAACCATAAGAGTTACAATGCCTTTTACCATACCGAGGACGACGGCGGCGTCCATCGGTTCGTCGAGCTGAAAGGCCGGTACGGCCCCGAGGTGTTTACCTCGCTGGCCCTGGACTACATCCGTAAGAAAGCCGCGGCCGGAGAGCCCTTCGCCATGATGCTCTCCTGGAATCCGCCCCACGACCCGTGGGTCCGCAGCAATGTCGATCCGCGCTGTTACGAACGCTTCCGGAACGTGCATTTCGACCTGCCGGAGAATTTCAAGCGGACGCCCGATCCCTATATGGACCGTTATCCGCAGCAGTTCTTCGACGGCGAGGAGAAGTGGCGGGGATCGTTTATCGACACCGACCGGTATAGCGAGATGCTGCGCTGCTATTATGCGATGGTCAATTCGCTCGACGAGCAGTTCGGGCGCGTGATGGATTTGCTCGAAGAGCTGGGCATAGCCGATAATACCATCGTCGTTTTCACTTCGGATCATGGCGAGCAGTTCGGGTCGCAGGGCCGCATGTACAAACTGACGTTCTACGACGAGTCGGCCCGTATTCCGTTCCTGATCCGCGATCCCAGATACGCCACCGGGGGCCGTGAAAGCGACGCTTGCCTCAATACGCCCGACATCGGACCCACGCTGCTGGGCCTCGCGGGGCTGCACGGGGAGATTCCCGACGAGATGGAGGGCGAGGACCTGAGTTTCATCGTCCGCGGGGAGAAAGGCCGGGAACCCGAATACGCTTTCATGCAGAGCATGGGACATACCTACCAGTGGAAGGACGGCTACGAATGGCGGGCCGTGCGGTCGAAACGCTATACCTATGCCCGTTATCTGCGTGACGGGAGCGAAGTGCTGCTCGACCGGGAGGCCGATCCGACGCAGCTGACCAACTATGCCGGCGATCCGGCCTACGCTTCGGTCAAGAAAGAGCTGCGCAAACGCATGGAGCGCAAGATGAAGCAGCTCGGCGACGATTTCAAGCCGTGTTCCTGGTATCGTGACCGCTGGATGTATAAGGGTTACAGCATCAAGGCGTCGGCCCGGGGAGAGTTCGGCCCGCTGCCGCCCGTCGAACCGAAACGTACCGAATAGAGCACCTCCGCGGCATTGCATCGCCCTCCGGAAGCTGGTTTTCCAGCTTCCGGAGGGCTTTTTCATTGTGTGGTGCGGGGGCCGGAGAGGGCGGTCCGAAAAAAAATCGTGCGAATTTCGATTTTCGGGGGTCGGTATTCGGAAATGGCGTGTCTACTTAGTGAAAGCAAAGAAAAAAATCTGTTTTGTGTAAGTTATGCAGAAGGAGATAGACAGACTGATCAATTCCTACCGGAACAATGCCCTGAGCAGGGAGGAGGCCGGTATGCTGGCGGGATGGCTGGAGGAGTCCGACGAACACCGGGCCCAGTTCAGGGAGTGTCTCGCCGGCCGGGAGCAGCCCGCATCGGCCAAGGCGGAGCGGGAGTGGGCGCGGTTCGCGGCCCGCAACAAAATCCTGTTCGCCGTTCCCGAGGGGGTGAATACGCGCCGGAGATTGTTCAGGCGTTACGTCGCGGCGGCCGCGGTCTTGGCGGCGGGCATTTGCGCCGTCTGGTTCTGGCCGGGCGTTCCCGCGGTCCCCGATGCCGGAAACGGCACGGAGATCGGCGCCGCACAGCCGCTGGAATATCGCACGGCGCGCGGCGAGAAGCTCGACATCGTGCTGCCCGACGGTTCGAAGGTCTGCATGAATTCCGAAGCGACGCTGACCGTGGACCTGAAATTCGGAAAGGCCACGCGCGAGATCGAGTTCGACGGCGAGGCGTTCTTCACCATCGCGCCCGACAAGAGCTGTCCGTTCATCATCCACAGCGCCAACAACAATTATACGGTGCTCGGGACCTCGTTCAACCTGCAATCCTACGCCCGGGAGAAGTTCGCCGTGGTGACGCTCCATACGGGCTGCTTGCAGGCGCAGGTCAAGAAGGATGTCATCATTCTCGACCCCAACGAGGAGTTGCAGATCGACGCGACGGCCAACACGATCACCAAGCGGGCGGTGCGCATCGACGATTCGATCGGCTGGATCGAAGGGCGGCTGATCTTCTCGGGGCATCCGCTGAAAGACGTGGCCAACAAACTTTCGCGCTATTACCAGGTGCGGATCAACATCCACGAAGAGATCGCCAACCTGCAATATACGGGCATGGTGGACCGGGAAACGCTGCCGGAGGCCCTTCGGATGATCTCCGAAACCTCCCCTGTAAGGCTCTCCATCACCAATATCGACGGGGAATATTTCCTTTCGAGGGCGAAGCGAAAATGAAGAATGAATTTTTTAACTACCTAAACATTAAATGAATGAGCAATTTTAACAAATCCGAAGGTCGCTACATGACCCTGCAACGCCGGCTGGCGTGCGGACTGGCAGCGATGTTCCTGGCAGTCGCAGGCATCGCCCATGCCTCCGAAGCCGGGGAGAAGCCCGCGACCGTAACGCTTACCGTCGAACGGGCGCCGCTGGCCACGGTCCTGAAAAAGATCGAGGCGCAGACCTACTACACGTTCTTCTTCAACAACGAACTGGTGGGCAAGGCCGCTCCGGTGACGCTCTCCGTGAAGCAGGCTCCGGTTCCCGACGTGCTGGCGAAGATTTTCGCCGGAAGCGACCTCACGTATGAATTCCGGGAGGACAAGATCCTGATCAAACGCAAGAAATCGGACAAGCCGGCCACGCAGGTGCAGGAGTCCGAAACTGCCGGAACCGTCGGCGGACAGACCGCCGGCGTGGACCGGCAGGTCACCCCCCCCCAGCAGAAAAATACCGCCTCGGCAGCCCCTGCGTTGGTGCAGGGCGTCGTTAAGGACGATACCGGGCAGCCCGTTGCGGGCGTCAGCGTGATCGTGAAAGGCTCGCTCGTGGGCGCCGTCACCGAAAGCGACGGCTCGTACCGCATCAAGGCGCGCCCCAGTGACCAGCTGTCGTTCAGCTTCTTGGGCTACAAGACGCAGGACATCTACGTCGGCAGCAAGACGACGATCGACGTGAGGCTCGTCAGCACGGCGCAGGCCATCGACGACGTGGTCGTCACGGCGCTGGGCATGAAGCGCGAGGAGAAGTCGCTGGGCTATGCCGCCACGAAGGTCAAGAGCGACGCCTTTTCGTCGTCGGCCTCGTCGTCCAACTGGATGTTGGGCCTCGCGGGCCAGGTGGCGGGTCTTACGGTCGCCAAAGCCAATACGGGCGGCGGCGGTTCGATGCGCGTGACGCTGCGCGGCGAGTCGTCGATCGACCTCAACAACAACGGGGCGCTGTTCGTCATCGACGGCGTGCCGATGTTCAACACTTCGGCGGCCGGAGCCAACGAAGGGGGTGCCTATGCCATCGACTACGGCAACGGTACGGGGGATGTCAATCCCGAGGACATCGAGAATATCACGGTGCTGAAGGGGCCCGCAGCGACCGCCCTTTACGGTTCGGAGGCTGCCAACGGCGCCATCATCATTACGACGAAATCCGGTGAAGGGCAGGACGGTTCCGTTTCGGTGACCTTCACGTCGAATTTCGTCGTAGACCAGATCAACTCCTCGCCCGATTTCCAGTATGTCTACGGCCAGGGCTCGGCGAAGGGCAACGACGGGTTCCATTACGGCGATCCGGTCGACGGTGAGGGCAGCAATACGACCGACGTGTCGTCGTGGGGCCCCAAGATGGACGGAACGCTCTACTACCAGTATTACGACGCGAGCCGCGGTATCGGTGTCGATGAGAACGGCGTGCGTATCAAGACGCCGTTCGTGAGCTACGGCAACTGGTTCAAGAATTTCTTCCAGACGGGATGGACGGCGACCAACACGCTGTCGGTGTCGGGCAAGATCAACAAGAACAATGCGATCCGTTTTTCGGTGACCGATTACCGCAGCGAGTCGATCGTTCCCAATTCGCCCTGGAGCAAACAGTCGCTGTCGCTCAAGAGCAACAACAAGATCAACAGATGGCTGTCGGTGGACACGTCGCTGACCTATTACCGCAAGGACGACGACAACCTTCCGGTGATGGGCTACGGTTCGAGTTCGATCATGTATTCGCTGTGGTGCATGTCGCCCAATATCGACATGAACTGGGCCAAACAGTACTGGCTGCCCGGCCAGGAGCACGTCCAGCAGGACGCCGGTCTTTCGGGCGGCAAGAACAACCCCTATTTCACGGCTTATGAGCAGCTCAACACGCTCGACCGCGACCGCATGTACGGCAATACGGCGCTGAACCTGCATCTCTACAAGGGTCTCGACCTGATGCTCCGCGGAGGTATCGACTTCTCGCGCGATCTGCGTTCGACCCGCCATCCGAAAAGTTCCTACTCCTACAAATACGGCATGTACAGCGAGCAGGAGCTCACTTCGTTGCAGCTCTCGACCGATTTCCTGCTGAAATACGACCGCAAGCTGGGCGCCGGATTCAACATCACGGCCAACCTGGGCGGCAGCATCATCAACCGTTCGTTCGTGCAGACCTCGAAGACCGCCGAGCAGCTCAAACAGCCGGGCGTTTATTCGCTGGCCAACTCGGTCAACCGCATCAAGACGGACAACTACTCCTACGAGCGTCAGACCAACAGCATCTACGGCCTCATCTCGCTCTCGTGGCGCGACGCCGTCTATCTCGACATCACGGGCCGCAACGACTGGTCTTCGACGCTGCCCGTCAGCAACAACTCCTATTTCTATCCGTCGGTTTCGGCCAGCGTGCTGCTCAACGAGCTGATCGACTTCGGCTCGGCGCGCAACGTCGTCAATCTGGTGAAACTGCGCGGCAGCTTCGCGCAGGTGGGCAACGACACGAAGCCTTACCGCACGTCGAACTACCTCACCTCGTCGGATTTCGCGGGCAATTTCCAGATTCCCCGCACGGCGGCCGATCTGAACCTCAAACCCGAAATCGTCAGCTCGTGGGAGGTCGGCGCCGACATCCGCCTGTTCCAGAGCCGCCTGAACCTCGACATCGCCTACTACGACAGCGAGTCGAAGAACCAGATCGTGAGCATGCCCGTCAGTCAGGCGTCGGGCGTCGGCAGCCGTTACAGCAACACGGGCCGCATCCGCAACTGGGGCTGGGAGGTTTCGGTCAACGGAACGATCGTCAAGAACAAGAAGGTGCAGTGGAAAGCCTATGTGAACTGGGCGCTCAACCGCAACCGGGTGCTCGAACTGGGCGACGGCGTCGATTCGTGGATCGTGGCCTCCTATTCGTCGCACGCCTACATGACGGCTTACGAGGGACAGTCGCTCTCGACGATGTATGGTCTGGGCTACAAGCGCGCCCCCGAGGGATCGTTCATCGTGGGCAAGGACGGTTCGCTGACCGATGTCAGCGGCCAGCTGGTGATCGACGAGAACGGTTACCCGCAGTATTCCGACGATTTGCAGCGCATCGGCGAGTGCATGCCCGACTGGAAGGGCGGCTTCGGCACGAGCGTCAAGTGGAACGGACTGACCCTTTCGGTGGCTTTCGACGGTCAGTTCGGCGGACATGTCTACTCCTACTCCAACGCCCTGCTGGGGTCGCGCGGTAAGGGTACGGTCTCGCTTCCGGGCCGTTACGACGGACTGGTGCTCGACGGCGTCAACCAGCTGCCCGACGGCAACTACGTGAAGAACACCCACAAGACGGCCGACATCACCGAGTACTACGGTCTGGCCTATGCGTTCCAGAACGCCGAGCAGAACTTCGTCAGCACGCAGTTCCTCAAACTGCGCGAGCTGCGCCTCGACTACGAGTTCCCGAAGAAATGGCTCTCGAAGACCCGCATCATCAAGGGGCTCGTGCTCTCGGTCTACGGCCGCGACCTGTTCTGCTGGTCCGATTTCCCGGGCTGGGACCCCGAGGGCGCCTTCATGCGCGGCTCGTCGGTCGTCCCCGGCTTCGAGATCGCCCAGATGCCCGGAACCCGCGCCATCGGCGGCAGTATCAAGATCACTTTTTAACGCAGGAGGAACCGAAAAATGAAAAATACGATTATAAGACTGACTGCAACCCTCTCGTTCGGCGCGCTCGCCCTGTCGGGCTGCGACAATTTCGACGAGATGAACGTAAACAAGAATGCGTTGCAGACCACCAATGCCACGAGTTACGTGCAGCCGATCACGTTCGGTCTCGAATATGCGCTGCTGGAGCGTTCGTTCGACGTTAATTCGCAGCTCATGCAGTACACCGTGCAGGGGCAGACCTCGGCCGAGCGCATCTACAACTACCGTTTCAACAACTCGATCATCAACTACTTCTGGCAGAACATCTACCGCTGGGCCGGCAATGCCGAGACCATGCGCGTGCAGGCCGAGAAGGACAATGACAAGACGGGGCTGGCCATCGCCTATATCCTCAAAGTGCTGACGCTCTCGCACATCACCGACGTGTTCGGCGACGCGCCCTATTTCGAGGCCGGCAAGGGCTACACCGAGGGCAAGTTCTACCCGGCTTACGACAGCCAGAAGGAGATTTACCGCGACATGTTCGAAAAACTCGAACAGGCCAACACCCTGCTGGCCGAAGAGGGCGCGGATTTCGACATGCAGGAGGATTACATGTACGACGGCAAGGTCGCCCAGTGGCGCAAGTTCGGCAACTCGCTGTACGTCCGCCTGCTGATGCGCGTCGCGCTGAAGGACGAGAGCGAGCCGGCCGGCGAGCGTCTCGACGCCGTGTCGAAGCTCAACGAGATCTTCTCCTATCCGTCGGTCTATCCCGTTTTCGAGAGCCGTGCGGACGCCGCCAACGTGAAGTTCGACAAGAACGTCAATGCGCAGTACACGCCGTTCCACAACACCCGCGCGGGCCTTTGGAACAACAACATGATCTGCGAGCGGCTGATGAACGAGATGTACGATACGTCGGCCGGGCTGAAGGACCCGCGCGTGTCGCTCTATTTCGACAAGCTCGTGGGCGTGCCGACGCAGATCACCTACAACGAGCTGATGGAATATTTCGACGTGGCGGCCCACTACCGCCGCAGCGTGATTCAGGACCGCGACCATTTTCCGCTGATGAACTACTCGGAACTGTGGTTCATCCGGGCCGAAGCGGCCTACCGTGGCTGGATTTCGGGCACGCCGAAAGAGTATTACGTGAAGGCCGTTTCGGAAGCCGTTTTCGAGTGGACCGACGATCCGGATGCGGACCTGACATCGTTCCTTTCCAATCCGAAGGTGTCGATCGACGCGCTCGACAGCGAGGAGGTGCTCGAACGGATCATGACTCAGAAGTGGATTTCGAATTTCCTGGTTGGCATCGAGTCGTGGTGCGACTACCGCCGCACGGGGTATCCCGAGATGCCCGTCAAGCCGCTGGCGGCCAACGACGGCATCCTGCCCACGCGCCTGCGCTATCCCGCCGACGAGGAGTTCCGCAACCGCGACCACTATTTCGAGGCGGTGAACGGCTGGCTCGGAGGCACGAACAACATGACCACGAACGTTTGGTGGGCCGATCATACCAACAAACGCAAATAAAAGGAGATCAACGATATGAAAAAATATATTTTTCTGATATTTGCAGCGGCGACGGCCGTTTTCGCAGCCTGTTCGTCCGACGAAGGAACGTCGGCGTATCCCGATAAACTGGAAGTCGTGATGACCCCGGCGTGGGACGCCACCCGGGGCATGACCAGTTCGAGCCAGACCCGGACCGTGGCCGTGACGCTCAATGTGGAGAGCGTGCACTGGACGGTGGCGTCCGACAGCGACTGGTGCATCGTCGATGAGGAGGAGAACCACGTGGGCAGCGGCGAATTCACGGTCGAGGTGACGGCCAACGAGGATTTCAAGTCGCGCGACGCGGTCGTCACCCTTTCGGCGGGCGCTTTCACCTACCGGATGACCGTCGATCAGTCGGGCAACATCTTCATCCTCGACAAGGTCTACTCCGTGGTGGCCCCGAACGATTCCGAGGCCATCGAGGTCGTGGTCAAGACCCTTTCGGAATGGCAGCCGGTGGATTCGGAATGGATTCACGGCGAGGTCGTCGAGACCTCCGAGCCGGATGCCGAAGGCATGACCACCTCGACGCTCCGCATCCGCTGCGACGCCAACACGGGCGCTGCGGGGCGCTACGGCACGCTGACCATCGAACCGACCGACGGGGTGGGGTACAGCACCGAATACGCCGTTTATCAATTCGGAACGGATATGCCGTTCGACACCGACGGCAAGCTCGATCTCGCGGCCAAAGGCGAGGTGAAATTCGATGTGGTGGCTCCTGCCGAGGCGGTCGTAGGCGTGACCTGCCCGACGTGGGTTACCTACGTGTCCGAACCGGACGGGGAGCAGGCGACCTACACTTTCTCCGTTGCGGAGAATCCCAGCGATACGAAGACCGAGCGCGAGGGCGTGATCGGCTTCTCGATCAAGGACATCGAGGCGCAGACCGCTCTGCCCACCATCAGGCAGGCGTTCTATCCTGCGGGCGGCATCGTTTCGGGCGCCGGCCTGAAGATGTTCGCCGAGGCGTTCAATGCCGGGGAAGACACCTCCGACTGGATGTCGGGCGAAGACGGCAAGACCGTCGAGGTGCTGGGCGATGTCGATATGAAGGATGTCGAGTGGACCTCGATCGGTACAGCGGAGCGTCCGTTCGACGGCATCATGGCCGGCAACGGGCACCTGCTCCTGAACTGGAACACGGCGCAGCCGCTTTTCGGCTATACGGCCGAGGGTTCGGAGATCCGCGAGCTGACGATCGACGCCACATCGAGAGTGACCGCCCGAAGCATCGCTGCGGGCGAATATGCCGCGGCGTTTGTCGGGGTCTGCAACGGTGCGCTGCGGAATTGCAGCAATATGGCCGCCGTGACGCTCGATGCCGCCGCCACGGTGGACGGAGCGTGCGGCGTAGGCGGTCTGGCCGGTCTGGTCGGGGCGACCGGACGTGTCGAGAACTGTTCGAACAGCGGGCTCGTCACGCTGGGCAGCCAGGTGGTTTGCAACGATCTTTCGATCGGCGGCGTCGTGGCCCGGACGGAACCCGGAGCCGTGATGACGGGGTGCGTCAACGACGGGTCGGTCGTTTCCAACGGCGCCACGGAAAAGGACAACAAGAAATACAGCCTCTACACGGGCGGCGTGGTCGGCTATGCCGGCGGCGCGGTCGAGAACTGCACGACCGAGGGCACCAAGTCGATCATGCTCGCAGTCACGGCGGCGTTTATGAGTTATACGGGCGGCATTGCCGGCTGGGCCGACGGTGCCGTTACGGGCTGTACCAACAAACAGCCGATTTCGCTTTCGGTCAACCGTGACGGCGATGCCTGCCGCTACGCTTATGCCGGCGGCGTTGCCGGAAAAACGACCGGAGCGCTTTCCGACAGCAAGAACCGCGGCAACGTTTCGGCGGCTGCGATCTGCAAGTTCGTCATTATCGGCGGTATCGTCGGTTCGGCCGATGGCGCCGTGTCGAATGTCGTCAATGCGGCGGCGGTGTCGCTTCCCGGCAATCCCGGCGGAACTGCCGGCCCGCTGAAAGAGGGGTATATCGGTCCCCGATACGCCTATGTCGGCGGTATCGCAGGTCAGCTGATGGACGGCGGTTCGATCACCGGCAACGGCGACACGACCAATTCGGGCGCCGTTTCGATCGACCTGATGGAGCACAATTCGGGTGCGCAGGCTTGCGCCGGAGGAATCGTGGGGCAGCATCTCGGTAAAATCTCCGCCACGCTCAACGAGGGAGCCGTCTCGGTCGTAGCCGCTCCGGCATCGGGCACGGCGAACTGGAAAGCACGTTGCCTGGGCGGTATTGCCGGAATCGTGGGCGATCTGGATTATGACTATTCGGGTGCCTCCATTGCCGGTTCGAAGAATGCGGCGGGGCTGATTCACGACCGAATGGCATCGACCCGCGCCAATGCCATGCCCGTTTATATAGGAGGCATCGCCGGATATGTTTTCGAGCCGAACTGTACGATTTCGGATTGCACCAACAGCGGAGAGGTGAACAATGATTATTACAACAACAACATCGAATACGACGGGAATGCGAGCGGCAAGCGCGCTAATTGCGCGGGCGGCATCGTCGGGGCGCTCGTTTCCACGGGCGATCCCAATGTCGTTTCCTCCTGCGTCAATTCGGGTACGATGACCGTTTACCGCGGTATGGCGGGCGGTGTGGTCGGATATGCTTCGGTCGCACAGATCCGGGATTGTACGAATACCGGCGATTTCCCCACCGCCAACCGGAACGGCCGGTCGGGAGGTATCGTTGCCCAGGCAATGAACACGCAGATCGAGGGGTGTCTGAACCGTGCGACCGTTACGGCGGATGGAACGGGCGATGCGACGACCGTCAAGCTCGGCGGTGTCGTCGGCGATTTGTCCGAAGGTTCCTCCGTGCGGAGCTGCGATCATTACGGGATGCTCTATTCCCAGACCTACGGACAGGCCAAGTTCGTCGGCGGCGGCATTGCCGGCACTTCGGTTGCCGGCACTACGATCGACGACTGCCGTTTCGGCGGTCAGTTCAAGGGGTCGAGCGGCGATCCCGTGGCCCTGATGTCCGATAACGTCTGCGGCGACAAGAATTTCACCGGCTCGGGAAACACCCTTTGGGACGGAAAATAAACGGTTAGTGGGTCGGGGACGGGGCGGAAGCCTCCGTTCCGTCCCCGTTTTTTAGAACAATGATGCGACGCATGCTACGACAACTGATATTCGCCCTCCTGGCCGGGTGGCTGCTGGCCGCCTGCGGAGGCAACGACGCGCCCGGAGGGATCGGGCCGGGCCCGGACGCGGCCGTCAGCGGAACGGTCCTCGACCAGCGGGGGCTGCCCGTCGAAGGGGTGGTCGTGAGCGACGGACTGCTCACGACCCTGACCGACGAGTTCGGAAACTATACGCTCGACAGCGACCTTTCGAAGCGGAGGTTCGTGCAGGTGACCATCCCCGCGGCGTATGAGATTCCCGTGAAGGACGGCATCCCGCAGTTCTGGCAGCGTATTCCCGAGGGTTCTGCGAAGGTCCGGGCCGATTTCACGCTCACGGCCCGCCGCAAGGCGGCCTCGCGCTATACGATCCTGATGACGGCCGATCCGCAGATCCGTTCGCGCAATGCGCGTTACGACAACTTCGCGTTCCATTCGATCGACGTGTACGAGGAGATGTGCCGCGATTTGCAGGAGACGGCCGCGTCGATCACCGACCGCCCGGTTTACAGCATTTCGCTGGGCGACCTGGTCCACAACGACATGTCGCTTTATCCGACCTACTGCGCCGGGATCGCGGACTTCGATTTCCCGGTCTTCAACGTGATCGGCAACCACGATCATGTGCAGAACGTAGCGACCGACCGCGAGGCGGTGAAGAAGTTCGAGGAGTACCTCGGTCCGACCTGCTATTCGGTCGAGCTGGGCGAGCTGCATTTCATCTTCCTCGACAATATTATCATGAAGAACAACACGCTCGACCCGAACACTACGGGGGCGTATAACGACGGGCTTTCGGACGAGGTGTACAGCTGGCTGTGCAACGACCTGAAATACGTCGATAAGAACAAGATCGTCATGCTCTGCGCCCACAGTTCGATGTTCCGCAAACCCGACTCCGAACCCGCCGAGCGCGACAAGCACGGCCCCGACTACGCCTCGCGTCTGGCGCAGTACCGTTTCGTGCACTCTTGGGCGGGCCATTCGCACATCAATTTCAACTACGCCTATGCGGCCGAGGAGCCGGCGGCGAAATTCCCCAATGTCGAGTCGCACATTCTGGCCCGTTCGACCGGGGCGCTGTGGCTCAACGAGCGGATCTCGACCGACGGAACGCCGCGGGGTTATCTGGTCGTGGATGTCGATGGGGAGCAGATCAGCTGGTATTACAAACCCTTGGGGCTGGGGCGCGACCGTCAGATCCGGGCCTATGCTCCGGGCGTCTGGTACGACGACGGATACGTCTATGCCAACGTCTGGAACCACGACGCCCGGTGGGGCGAAGTCCGCTATACGGACAGCGGCAAGGACAAGGCCGAAATGAAGCGGGTCACCGCCTATGACGGGGCCTTCGTCCGGATGGCCGACTACTACAATTCGGCGCAGAGCACGGCCACATTCGAGCCTTTCCGGACCTCGCACATGTTCCGCATCCTGCCCACGGCCGGAGCGACGCAGGCGACCATCGAGACGACGGACCGTTTCGGCGAACACTATACGACTACGTTGGAGTGGTAACAAACCTGAAAATTTAACCGAATTATGAAGAAATTGTCATTGACTCTTCTTGCCGTGGCGGTAACTTTGGCTGCTGCCGCGGGCGGCATCTCCTCCGCTGCGGACCTCGCGGCCTTCGCCGAGGCCGTCAATGCGGGCGGCGACATCGCCGCATGGCAGGACGAACGCGGCGAGGTGCACCTGAAAGCCGATATCGACATGGGCAAGGTAAAACGTTTCGCGCGGATCGGGACCTTCGAGGGCGTCTTCGACGGCGAGGGCCACGCGATCCTCAACTGGAAGACCGACGGCGGGCTGTTCCGGCTCGTCGCCGAGGGCAGCACCGTGCGCAACCTCGTGATCGCGGAGAGCTGTTCGATGAAGGTGTCGGACGACGGCGAGGATGCGCTTTATGCGGGTTTCGTGGCCGACGTGAACCACGGCACGCTGGAACGCTGCGAGAACTACGGCTCCATTGCGCACCGTTCGCCCCGGTCGCAGCACGACAATTACGTGGGCGGCGTCTGCGGCATGAACAAATACGTCGTCATCCGCTGCAAGAACGGCGGCGAAATCACCTCGACGGGCAACTGTCCGTCGCTGGCCCCGGACGCCGAACCGCGGATGTACCTGGGCGGCGTGCTGGGCGGAAGCCTCGGGCGTTCGCTGCCGGGGGCCTTCGTGGCTTATTGCGAGAACACCGGGCGCGTCAGCTATTCGGGCGCGTTCATCGTCTCGCACATCGGCGGCATCGTGGGTTACAACATGCGCGTAAAGACCAAGTTCTGCATCAACCGCGGCGAGATCGTCTCCGCGGCGCGCGGCGTCGAGGAGGGCAGCGACCGCTACTGTCAGGAGATGGCGGGCGGCATCTGCGGCATGGCCAAGGGCGACGTGATGTGCTGCGACAATTTCGGGGCCGTCACCACGCGCGGCTATGCGTACAGCCTCACGGCCGGCATCTGCGGTTCGGCCCACGAGTCGCTGACCGTCGGCGACTGCGACAATTTCGCACCCGTCACCTCGACGAGTTCCTATCAGGCTTCCGTCGGCGGCATCGTCGGACTGTCGGGGCGTCCCGTCGTCGTTTCGCACTGCCGCAACAAGGGGGCCGTGCGGTTCGACGGCGTGAGCGTGGACCGCCGTTCGACCGCCGGGGGCATCGTGGGCGACATCTATGCCAAGAAAGACGCCGTTTACGCCGCTTCGGTCCGCGACTGCCGCAACGAAGGCGATGTCTCCTGCGGACTGGGCGAGAACACGCGCAACAGCGCGCGCGGCATCCAGGCGGCCGGCATCGTGGGCTTCGTCAACGGCAATGAGGCCGTGAGCGCCGACGTGCGCGACTGCGTGAATACGGGGCGGGTGCGTTCCGAATCGGGACGTGCGGCCGGCATCTGCGGCTTCGCCAGCTACTGCGATTTCGACGGCAACGAAAACCTCGGGACCGTCGAAGGAGGCGGTGCCTTGTTGGGCGGCATCGTTGCGGCGTTCGAAAACGGCTCCGTCAGAGGATGTACGAACCGCGGCGACGTGCTCGCCGGGTCGAAAGGTCAGGTGGGCGGTATCGCCGCGACGACGTGGAACGGCGGGAACTCCCGCATCGAGGCGTGCCGCAACGGCGGCGTGGTGAAGGGGATGTTCGGACTGGCCGGGTCGATCCTCGGCGAGGGCCGCACCGCCACCGACCGCATCGAAGCGTGCGGCGTAGGCGGCGGCGTGGGAACGTCGGCGCAGAGCCGCGATGCCGCGGCGAAGGCTTCGCCCGGGAATTTCGAACAGTTCGTCACCGGGCGCAACGTCGTGAAGAACAAGGCGGTCGTGGACCTCGCAAGCTGTTATTACTGGGACGGGAACAATTAAAAAACGCAAGCTATGAAACGTTTGATCATCTATATCTGGGCGGCGCTCCTCTGCTGCGCCGCCTATGCCCAGACTCCGAATGTCACGGGCCGCGTCGTGTCGAGCGGCGGACTGCCCGTCGAGGGCGTCGTGGTGAGCGACGGGCTCAACTGCACGCAGACCGACGCCGAGGGGCGCTATGCGCTGACGAGCGACCTTTCGCAGCGCCGCTTCGTCTTCATTTCGGTGCCGGCCGAATACGAAATCCCGGCGCGTCACGGATGCCCGCAGTTCTTCAAACGCATCGACCGCTTCCAGAAGGAGGTGACGGCCGATTTCGTGCTCGAACCGCGCCTGACGCCCGCCGAGCACCATACGCTGCTCGTGCAGGGCGATCCCCAGATCAAGAATTACGGCGTCGATGGTTCGGCCGAGGCTTACCGCTCGGTGGTCATTCCCGACATGATCCGCATGCGCAGCACGATCGAGACCCCGTGCTACGGCATCAATCTCGGCGACCTGGTCTACAACGACATGAACGTCTACAACGCCTATATCGACAACACGGAGCGGGTGAACACGACGACCTTCAACGTCATCGGCAACCACGACCACGACCAGACGACCATCCTGAGCGATTCGCTGGGCACGGTCTATTTCGAGATGTACCTCGGTCCGACCTGCTATTCGGCCAATATCGGCAACATGCACTACGTCTTCGTGGACAACATCCTCTACGGGCGCGAAGACGCCTCGAAATCCTACGAACTGGGGCTGAGCGACGAGATCGCCCACTGGCTCCGGCAGGACCTGAGCTACGTGCCCAAGGACAAGACGATCATGATCTGCGCCCATTCGCAGATGTTCAAGAAGTACAGCAGCTTCTCGACCCGCAACAGGAACTATGCGGTCTACCGCGACGAGCTGCTCAAGTTCAGGAACGTCTATTCGTGGGCCGGGCACAACCACCACACGTATATCTACAATTACAACCGTTCGGAACAGATGCCCATCGAGAACCTGACGGCCGTCACCGTCACCCGTTCGACGGGTTCGCTGCGACTGAACAAGCATCTCAACAACGACGGCACGCCGCAGGGCTATATGATCGTCGATGTCGATGGCGACGACGTATCGTGGTATTACCACTCCTGCGGCAAGGACCGCAGCCATCAGATGCGCCTTTATTCGCCCGTGCGGACCGGAAGCGACTACGTGCTGGCCAACGTCTGGACGTGGGACGACGCCTGGGGACCCGTCGAGTGGTGGGAGAACGGCGTGAAGATGGGCGAGATGGAGCCCTGCGAGGAGTTCGACCCCGATTATGTGGACCTGTACGCCACGGTGACCAATAAGACCACCCGCAAATACTGTCAGCCCGCGAAGTCGTTCCACATGTTCCGCATCAAGCCCTCGCCGGGCGTGAAGGCGGGCGAGGTCCGGGTGACCGACCGCTTCGGGACGACTTATACGGAGCACGTGAGCTGGTAAGGTACGGTTTTGGATACCGTTCAGCAGTCAGCTTGCCAGAGAGAAGATGTTTCATACCGGAGTTCCATATTTCGGATATACCGAACAGGAGGTAAAAGAGGTGTTTACGGCTCTTTATCCGCGGTTGTGCGCCTATATCGACGGCGTGACCGGCCGCGGGGACCTCGGCGACGACATCATTCAGGAGATTTTCTACAAGTTCCTCCGGCGCCGTCCCTGCCTGGACCGCGCCAAGGTGCCCTCCTACCTCTTCTCGATGGCCCACAACGAGTGCCTGAACTGGCTGCGGCGGAACAAGATACTTTACAACAGCGTCGATCTGAACAAGTTGCAGGAGTCCCGGGCGTGGGAGACGCTCGCCCTGTGCGATTTTCTCGACGCGCCCAACGACTCTCCGCTGGCGACGCTGCTGATCGAGGAGGTGTTGGCGCTGTGCGACCGCCTGCCGCCCCGGACCGCGCGGATTTTCCGAATGAGCCGCATCGACGGTCTGACCAACCGGGAGATCGCCGAACGGCTGCACATCGCGCAGCGCACGGTCGAAAAGCATATTTCCCTTTCGATCCGCTGGTTCCGCCGCTCGCCGCAGTTCAAGGACCGCTGGCCGGATTCGGAATGAAACGACTGACAAAACGAAAAAAACTGATATGAAGAAACTGTTCATCCTTTTTTGCGCCGCTGCGTCCGCAACGGCCTTCCCCGCCGTTGCGCAGACCTTCTCGACGGGAACCTACAACGTGCGGCAGCTCAACGCCGGGGACGACGCGAAAGGCAACGGCTGGCAACGACGCCTGCCGGTGATCGCGTCGCTCGTCCGCTTCCACGATTTCGACATTTTCGGGGCTCAGGAGGTGTTCCACAGCCAGTTGGAGGACCTTTTAGGGGCGTTGCCCGGCTACGGATACACCGGCGTCGGGCGCGACGACGGCGCCGAGGCGGGCGAATACTCGGTCGTGTTCTACAAGCGCGACCGTTTCGAACTGCTCGACTCGGGCCATTTCTGGCTCGCCGAGGACCCCTCGCGCCCGAACAAGGGCTGGGACGCCAAGTATGTCCGCATCTGCTGCTGGGGGCGTTTCCTCGACCGCGAGACCCGGGAGCGGTTCTGGTTCTTCACCCTGCACACCGACCACAAGGGCGAACGGGCCCAGGTCGAAAGCTGCCGGCTGGTGCTGGACAAGATCCGGACGATGTGCCGCGGCGAACGCGCCGTGCTCACGGGCGATTTCAACGTCGGCGAGACGAGCGAGAGCTATGCCGTGCTGCGCGACTCGGGACTGCTCTCCGACACCTACGATCTGGCCGAGATCAAATACGCCTGGACCGGGACGGAAAACGGCTTCGATCCCGACCGCAAGACCTTCCGCCATATCGACTACGTCTTCGTGACGCCCGGCTTCCGGGTCCTGCGTTACGGCATTCTGACCGACACCTACCGTTCGGAGGAGCCCGGGGGCAGCGCGAAACCCTTCCGCGCCCGCACGCCTTCGGACCACTTCCCGGTGCTGGTCGAGCTGGCTTTCGCCGAGTGAAATTCACCGTAACCTGAAACTATTCCCGAACAAACGAATGAGCATACTCTCTTTCTTCCGAAAAAGCGCGCCTTCGGCACCGTTCACGGGCGACGACGCAGCGCGCATGAAACTCTACAAGAAGCTGCGTTTCCAGAGCTTCATCGCCGGCACGGTCGGTTACAGCCTCTATTACGT
>ENA-UESD01000352-UESD01000352.1-human-gut-metagenome-genome-assembly--contig:-NODE-352-length-43136-cov-8.984324_pt1 | contig 43136 bp, 72 predicted proteins | sample MGYA00242985_ERZ507986 | MGnify/ENA primary metagenome ERZ507986 (study PRJEB26167, sample SAMN06115408) | human gut metagenome | host: Homo sapiens | place: China:Guangxi | collected 2016-04-06... | reverse complement strand
ATCGACTTTGATGACAGCATCATTGAGGACAAGCAAACCGATTTTTCCCGCGATATGCAGCTTTTGCAGGCGGGCATTATGAACGATTGGGAGTTCCGCATGAAGTGGATGAACGAGGACGAGGCAACCGCAAAGGCGGCGCTGCCCAAGATGCAGGACATGACGACCGAGGAAGAAACGGAGGTAGAGTGATGGGCGGCAGAGGTGGAGCAGGCGGCGGAAGCGTCAAGCCGTCCAGCGCAGGCGGAATGTTTGGGCGCGAAAAGCCTTTAAAGGTTGAAACCAGATATATCGAAGGACGTGGATTTACGCGCGGGCGGTATGATGATACGGTGCTACAGGCTGTTTCAGTTGGAGACGGGAAGGTAGAATTACAATACGCCAAAGCCGATAGCTACAATAAGACCGCAAAAACAAACAAGACGAATTATGTGACTTATACGCTTGATCACGGCTTTGTAAATGACACTCCACACAACATCAATTTTGAAAAAATCACGTCATTTACCGGGCAAACCTATGCCGTCAAAGAGGCCCTTAAAAAGCGGGGATATAAATTCCGGAACGGTGGATGGGTTAAGGAATGATTAACTTTGAAAATCTCGACAAGTTCACATTCCCCGGTGTGGGCAAGTACGATATTCCGCAAATCGAGCCGGTCAAGGCGTACTCACAAGGTGAGTTTATCCCCGTGAATTACCATTACGCGGAAAAAGACACGCAAAGAAAAATCGTACATTTCTTTGTGGACGATTATCAATTCATCCGATATTGGAACACGCCGGACAAATACATTCCGAAACTGTCGCAGTTTGCGGCGGTGTGCGCGCCGGACTTTTCCACATACACAGATATGCCGCTGGCGATGCAGATATACAACCACTATCGCAAGCATTGGTTGGCGGCATACTGGCAAATGCATGGAATGACGGTCTATCCCTCAATCTCATGGAGCGATGAGAGCAGTTACGATTGGTGCTTTGATGGCGAGCCTGTCGGTGGAATTGTTGCGGTTAGCTCGGTAGGCACACAGCAGAACAAGGAAAGCAAGCGGCTGTTTCTGCGCGGTTATGAGGAAATGATGAAACGGCTATCGCCGGAATGGGTGATATTCTATGGAAGAGTGCCGGAGGAATGCGACTGGAATGTGATCCGCGTGAAGCCGCATTATGACGAGATTGTGAAACGGAGGAGAGCAAATGAAATATCCGTTTCAGCCGGAAGTCCTTGACGCACTTCCAGAAGAACTCGCTGAACTGTACCGCGCTCTTGAAGATACGCTGCTTGACGAAATATGCAGCCGCTTGAAGCTGGCAGATCAGCTCAACGAGGTAACAGTACAGGATATTCAAGCGTTGCGGTCGCACGGAATTGACCTTAAAAGCATTGAAGAAGCTATTAGCAAAACAGCAGAGATTAGCAAACAAGAGCTAAATAGTTTGCTTAATGACGTTGTAGAGCGCAACCAGAAGTATTACACCGAAGTCATCGACCTTGCGCATGTAACGCAGCCAGAAACGCTTGTAGACGCGGCTAAAGTGGATGCAATTAAGCGGCAGACCCATGATACATTCCGAAATTTAACGGCTTCTACTGGTTTCCTTGTGGGCAACACGATGTTAAAGCCCGCGCGCGCTTATCAGTGGGCTTTGGATAACGCAGAAATGCAGATTCAGAGCGGCGCGATCAACTACAATCAGGCCATCAAGACGGCAGTAAAGCAGCTTGCAGACAGCGGATTGAAGGTAGTTGACTATGAGAGTGGGCATCGAGATCAGATCGATGTGGCAGTGCGCAGAGCCGTGATGACTGGCGTAAATCAAATTTGCGCTAAATATACGGAGCAGTCGGCAGAATATCTTGAGACGCCATATTTTGAGGTTTCTGCACATTCCGGCGCTCGTGATAAGCCGGGGCCGTCACCGTGGTCATCGCACAAGGATTGGCAAGGCAAGGTTTACAGCGCCCGTGCGGGTGACATTTACCCGAATATTTACGAAGTCTGCGGTCTTGGCGCTGTTGATGGGCTGGAAGGAGCAAACTGCCGCCACCGCCGCAACGTTTGGGTTGAGGGCGTAAGCGAACGAACATATACAGATGAGCAGCTTGAGCATATTGATGATGATCTCGGCTGCGAGTTTGACGGGAAGAAATACACCGCATACGAAGCAACGCAGATGCAGCGGCGCGTTGAGCGCCAGATTATCAAGCAGAAAAGGCTTGTAACAGCGTATAAGGCAAGCGAGCAAAAGGACGAATATTATGCTGCAAAAGCGAAACTTGTAAGACTGAACGCCAAATATAAGGCTTTTAGTGAAGCGGCGGGGTTGCCGCTGCAATGGGAAAGGACAAAGGTGCTGTATTGAACTGGGAAGAAGTCAAAAAGGCAATCGATGCAATTTTGAAGCGCGGTAACGATGTGGAAATTCGCCGCAAAGGAGACGGGTACATCGTTTTAGAGGTCAAGAAAACAATCAAATATGCGCAAAAATGATGATGAATGGGTTTGAATGGGACAGCAAGGGAAACGCTTATCGCAAAAGGCACAAACTATCAAATGGGCAATATTGTGAAGTAAGATTTTATAAAAATGGCTCAGACTACGAAACCATTTATTATGTAGCGTTTGCTGTTGCCAACAAAAAGAAAAATCTTTCTGGTTGGTTTGCGGAGACAAGAGATAATAATATTACACTAAAATCAACAGGGCGGTGCGGGCTTGAGGCATTGGTCTGGTGCTATCACGCAATAACCAAATTTGAGCAAGGACTGGCTGAACAAGTGTCAGCAAGTAAACGGAAAATCAAACTCGCAATAATCGGAGAAGCCCATCGTAGATTCCAGATGTACGAAAAAGCATTATCCAAAAAGGGATATTGTAAGGTATTTCTGTATGGGGAATGGTCGATGATAAAAACGGTAAAATATGCTTCCGCGCAATAGGGCGCGGGAAAGGGCAATGGGAGCCAACTTGTAAAGATTTCTTACAGGTTGGCTCTTTTGTTGTAATACGCAGCGGGGAATGACGCTGTGGAAATAAAAGGAGAATAAAAAATGGCAGACGAAATTAAGACTTTTGATGAAATACTGGCTGACCCCACCTACAAGGCGGAGTTCGACAGGCGAATCACAAAGGCACTTTCGACTGTTCAGAGCAAGCTGGACGCGGAAGTGGAGAAGAACAAGCAGTTTGCAGCAAACGGCAGCGCGGAAACGGAAGCGCTCAAAAAGGAGATCGAGGGCTACAAGTCCAAGATTGCCGATTATGACTACGCAGACGTGATTCGTAAGACGCTTGCTGAAAAGGGCGTGAAATTCAGCTCTAAGGCTGCGGAAAAGGCATATTTGGCAGACCTGAAAGCAAAGCACCTTGAAATCAAGGACGGTGCGCTTGAGGGGTTTGACGAATGGCACAAGGCGCAAGTCAGCGCCGATCCGTCCGCGTTCCAAGACGGCGTAAAAATCGACTGGTCCGCTGCTGTTGGCGGCGGCGAAAAGAAAACAGATACCAATGCCGCGATGAACAATCTGATCCGCGGCGCACTCAAGTAACGAAAAGGAGATTACAACATGGCAACTATTGATCGTTCCGCACTTTCCGGACTTATTCCGGAACCCGTAACCCGCGAGATCATGCAGGGCGCTATCGCGGAATCCGCGGTCCTGCGCATGGGCCGTCGTCTGGCAAATATGTCCAGCAAGACGCAGACCATCAACGTGCTTGACGCACTTCCCTCTGCGTACTTTGTCAATGGCGAAGCCACTGACAGTGGCGCAGGCGAGGCATTCAAGCAGACCACGAAGATGGCGTGGGACAAGAAGAAACTGTACGCCGAGGAGATCGCGGTCATCGTCCCCATTCCCGAGGCCGCTCTCGATGATGCGGACTATGACATTTGGGGCGAGGTCAAGCCCCGTCTGACCGAGGCTTTCGGCAAGGTCATTGACGCGGCTATTCTGTTCGGCACCAACAAACCCAGCACTTGGCGCACTGGCGTTGTGCCTGCTGCTATCGCTGCCGGTAACGGTGTTCCCGTCGGCACCAACGTGTTCGATGACATCATGGGCGAGAACGGCCTTATCGCCAAGGTGGAGCTGGACGGCTTCAACCCCAACGGCGTCATGTCCGCCATCCAGATGCGCGGTAAGCTGCGCGGCCTGAAGGACACCACCGGCCAGCCCATCTTCAAGTCCGATATGCAGGGCGCTACCCGTTACGGCCTGGACGGCATGGACATGTACTTCCCCATGAACGGCGCGTTTGACCCCGCACAGGCGCAGATGATCGTCGGTGATTGGAGCCAGCTGGTTTATGCCATTCGTCAGGACATGACCTTCAAGATCTTCACCGAGGGCGTTATTCAGGATCCCACCACGAAGGCTATCACCTACAACCTCATGCAGAACGATATGGTGGCGCTGCGCGCAGTCATGCGTCTCGGCTGGGAGATCGCGAACCCCATCAACGCCTACAACGCGGAAAAGGCAAATCCGTTCCCGTTCTCTGTTTACGGCAAGGGCGGCGACATCTCTGCTGTTACCGTCTCGCCCGCTACCGCGACGATGGCAAAGGGCGACAGCAAGGCGTTTACTGCTGCTGTTACCGGCGAGGGCATTATCAACGGCGAGGTCGAGTGGAGCCAGAATGGCACGAAGTCCAAGATCAGCGAAGACGGCTTGCTGACTATCGACTCCGCTGAGACTAAGACCAGTATCACCGTTACGGCCAAGTCCAAGCAGGACAGCACGAAGACCGGCACTGCCACTGTTACCGTTTCTTAATCTGAAAGGAGCTGACCCGTATGACATACGCTGATTATACATACTACACCGGTACCTATATGGGCGCTGTGAGTGAAAATGACTTCCCGCGTCTTGTTTTCCGCGCCAGCTCCTTCCTCGACTACTACACGCGCAATAAAGCACAAGACCACGCCAATCTTGATGCGGTGAAGATGTGCTGCTGTGCGCTGGTTGACAAGTATGCAGTCATTGAATTAGCGCAGGCGCTTGCCGTGAAAACCCTTGCAAATGCTGCGGCAAATGACGCGGAAGTCAAAAGCGAAACGGTAGGCAGCTATTCCAGAACGCTTGCGACGGGCGGGGAATCCGCGCTGTCTGCGCTCAATGCGACGGACGGGGCAAAGAAACTGCTTGCGGAAACGTGCATGGAATATCTTGCACATACCGGGCTGCTGTATCGCGGAGGTGGTTGTAGATGTACGCTCCCCACACTGTAACAATTTATAACGTCGTGCAGGAAATCGACCCGACAACGCTTGATGAGGCCGAAAAAGTTTATACCACAATCCTGCGTGGCGTGATGCTGCAAGCATCGAAGGGCGTGAACGTGCGCGAAAGCGGCCTTGAAAGTGCGGACGCTGTAAACCTGTATATTCCGTTTTCCGTGGAAGCGGTGGACGGGGTAACAGGTAAGCCGAAAACCTATATCGGCCCGCAATCGTTTTTCAAAGCGGCGGACAAGTCTAACCTATGGACGCTCTCATACAAGGGTAACGGTGGCATGACGTGCTTTGTAAAGGGCGAGTTTGTGTCGGACAACATGACTGTCGTTCTGAGCCATGACGATTGTTACAACGTGACGAAGGTCGATGCAATGGACTACGGTAGCACCGATATGCAGCACTGGGAAGTCGGAGGCGCGTAATGGGCATCAAGTTTTCCGTGCATACCGATGGAATGGGCGCTGTAAGGACTGCCATTGCAAAGGCCTGTACGCGCGCCGAGCACGTTTTAGCCGAGCAGATGGAGAAAGACACTCAGCCTTTTGTGCCGATGCTCACAGGCTCATTAACGCAGCGCACAAGGGTAGTTGGTAACGACATCATCTACCCCGGCCCTTACGCGAGATTCCTGTATTACGGGAAAGTCATGGTTGACCCAAATACCGGCAGCACATACGCGCCGAAAGGCGGTACAAAGGTCGTGACTGACCGCAATTTAGTGTTCAACCACACGGCGCACCCACAAGCACAAGCCCATTGGTGCGAAGCATCGAAAGCGCAGAATCTTGACAAGTGGGTGCGCGTAGCAGATAAGGCGGTGAAGAAATTTGGAACAGGTTAAAAAGACGGTTTCGGCGGCGGAGGAAGATCAGGTCTCCCGCAAGCTGCTTGCGTGGTTAAACACATTCCCCGATAAGCCGGTTGATTTGATTCGATTCGAATTTCTTCCCGCCGACACTGCGGCGATGGCGCTGTCCACGATTCAGGCGGCGTACATCGTACAGAAATACATTCTCGGCGGGTATCAGGCGGAATATCAATTCAAGGTCATTTACCGCATGAAACCGGGGAATAGCAACGACAAACGGCTCAAAGCTGACGAGCTGCTTAACGCCTTGGGCGATTGGGCAGCAAGCGAAACGCCGCCTGACATTGGCGACGGTCGCCGCGTCATCCGCATTGAGCCGACAACGCGATCCTCGCTTTTTGCCGTTTATGAAAACGGCGACGAGGATCATCAAATCCTTATGAAAATGAACTACGAGGTGATTAAAAATGGCTGATACGACCTTTAACACCACGGCAGGCCAGACCGTAGACCGCGAACTTCTGATCGCGTATCTGAATACGGGCGAATCTGGCACACCTACATGGTCGCCCCTCGGCACGCGCGTCACGGATTCCAGCATGGAATACGACTGGCAGGAGGATTCCTCGAAGGATATTCTTGGCACGACGCGCACGACTATGAAGAAACCTATCATCACTCAGACCTTTGACCCGTCTGATCTGGACGCTGGCGACCCTGCCATCGTCAAGGTTTGGAATCTTGCGGTCAAGGAGCAGAACTCGGCGGCGCTGGCGAATCAGGACATGCTGATTGTCCACGCTTATGCAGGCACGGCAAAGACTGCAGTTTTTGCGGAACGCTATTCGTCCTGCATGGTTAAGACCTCATCCCTCGGCGGCGAAGGTGGCGGCTTTATCAGTATGCCTATCGACGTGACGTTTGGCGGCACGCGCACGGTCGGCACTGCCGCTATCTCTGGCAATACGGTTACTTTTACCGAGGGCGAATGAACCATAGAGGGCTGGCATCTGTCAGCCCTCATTTTGGAGGAATATATGGAACTTACTTTTGATTCCGGTGTAAAGGAATATACCATTCGCGGCGTGAACGGCATCGTAACAGTGCACTTTAACCCTGCGGATGTCAACTTCGCAAAGAAAGCATACAAAACGTTTGATAATCTGCGCAAGAAGCAGGAGACCCGCGCAAAGACACTCGAAAAGGATATCCCCGATGATGAGCTTTTCGACATGGTTGATTCTCTCGACAAGGAAATGCGCAGCATCATCAATGATTTGTTCGGACAGGACATTGCCGATACGCTTTTTGGCAGCGTCAACGCATATTCCGCGGCCAACGGTGCGCCGGTTTGGCAGAACTTTATGACCGCCATCATCGAGCAGTTTGATGAGGCAGTAAAGCGCGAACAGGCGCTTGCCGATGAGAAAATCCGCAAGTACACACAGAAATACAAAAAATGATGTATGAACTTCCGACGTCGCTAAACGTCTGCGGCGTTGAGTATGCTATCCGCTCGGACTATCGTGCGGCGTTGGACGTGCTTTCGGTCTTTTCTGCGGTCGATTTGGGCAACGGGCAAAAGGTTCTGGCTGCTCTGGATATTTTCTATCCCGATTTTTTGCAAATGCCGGACGAGCATATCCCTGATGCGGTGAAGCAAATGACATGGTTTCTTGACTGCGGCGACGAGGGAGATAACCGGAAACGCCCAAAGCTGATGGATTGGGAACAAGACTTTCAATACATTGTGGCTCCCATCAACCGTGTTGTGGGACATGAAGTACGCGCAATGCCTTATTTCCATTGGTGGTCATTCGTCTCTGCGTACTATGAAATTGGGGAGTGCTTGTTTGCAAACATCGTTCGAATCCGCAACCTGAAGGCAAAAGGGAAAACGCTCGACAAGTCGGATCGAGAATTTTACCGAGAAAACAGGCGGCTTGTCGATCTAAAGAAGCCGATGACGGAAGAAGAAAACGACACGATCAATGCGTGGTTGGGCAAAAAAACGCCCGACGCAAAATAGCATCGGGCGAGGATGGTTACTTGTCCGCAATGAATGTAATTTCGTTTCCAGACCAAAAGTCTGGAGTGAAGCGAATTTCAATTTCTTTCCAGTCTTTGGGGACTTCGTATCCGACAACGCCGGTCATTTTCTTCCCGGCAGCAATAGCCCCGTCCAGCTGAGTTTTATCGGTTGCGATGGTGGCTGAAATGCTCAGATTTGTCGAGTAGTCATCAACATAGGCGTTGAACGATGCGATAGAACTAACGGCAATATCTTTATCCGACTGGTTATCAATTGAGAATTCGCAAAGCAGAAACACATTTCCATCATCAGGCGTGTTGAACTGCGATCCATTGCTTTCGGTGCAGGAATCAAACTTTACGCTGATCCCATTTAACTCGGCGGTTTCTCCAACGCCAAATGTCTGTTTCTCCGCGCCAGGGGCATCGCCCATGTCGTTTAATGCGGCGGCGATCATGCAAATACCGAAAATAGCAATGATAATTCCCAGCACTGGGTGGCGCTTTTTCTGCTTGGCTCCACACTGCGGGCAAGTGGTAGCGGATTTTGCGATAGATGCCCCGCATACCTTGCAAGTAGTCATCTTATCCATTTTTCATTCCTCCTTGCCATTATTTATGGCTTCTTGGATGATATCACGCAAAAAACCAAAAAGCAAGAAGGTGATATTATGGCTGACGGCGAAGTCGTATTTGAAGCGACTATTAGCGACAAAAAACTCCATCAGGAGTTAAACAAAGTTAAAAGCAATATCGAATCCTTACAAAAGGAGTTCAACCGGCTCGGCGACCAAAAAACGCCGATGGAAGACCGGCTGCGCAACATCGGCGCAGAGCTGGATGCGGCAAAACAGGAGCTTGCCGATATGCGCACAGCGCCAAAAGGCACGTATGAGAAAATCGATGTGTCCGAGCAGGCCGAGCGCGTGCGAATGCTGCAAAGCGAATTTAACAAAACTGCAAATAGCATTGATAAGCTCAATGAAAAGCTCAACAAAACCGGCGATAAGATTTCCGACGCAAAAACGCAGGCAGTCGAGCTAACACAGCAGATCGAGGGCAGAGCCAAAGGCGCAGGGCTGCGCAACGCAACCGAAGCGGCGGCAGATTCCATGAAAGTATTTGGGCAGCGCTTAAAATCCGTTGTCCGCAGTGCACTTGTTTTTACAGTTATTACCCAAGCATTAACAAAAGTGCGTGACTGGGTAAAGAACGTCGTAATGGTAAACTCCAAGGCAAGAGAATCCATTGCGCAGCTTAAAGGAGCGCTTTTGACGCTGGCACAGCCTCTTGTAAGTGTAATTGTCCCCGCCTTTACCCTGCTTGTAAAAGTTATCACGGCAGTAGTCTCGCAGATCACGCGTCTTGTGGCGCTTATCTCCGGCAAGAGCGTCAAGGCAACTGCTAACTCGGCAAAGGCGCTAAACAAAGAGACCAGCGCATTAAAGGGAACGGGCAGTGCCGCGAAGAAAGCGGCAAGCCAGCTTGCGGCGTTTGATGAGATCAACCAGATTTCCACCGATACCGCAAACGATGCGGGCGGTGGCGCATCCGCTGACGCAATCACTCCGGACTTTAGCTACATGGATGACATCAGCGACCGCTTAAAGAAAATCGCTGATGCAGTCATGCTTATTGCCGCAGGGCTTGCACTGTGGAAAATCGGCAGTTCGCTTCCCGGAGAATTGGGAAAGATTCTAACCAAACTCGGCGGTATCCTCATCGCGGTCGGCGGATTGATTCTTCTGTGGGACGGCTTATCCGACGCATGGAATAACGGCGTTAACTGGGGGAATCTGCTCGAAATGCTTGCAGGCACAGCGGCGCTTGCCGTGGGGCTTGCAATCGCATTCGGCAAAGTCGGCGCGGGCATCGGCCTTGTAGTGGCTGGCGCAGCAATGATTATCACAGCGTTTAAGGACATTTGTGATAACGGTGCAAATCTTCAAAATACGCTGTTATTGATTGCTGGCATTGTGGCAACGGGGCTGGGGTTCTTTTTTCTGACCGGCAGCGTTATCCCTCTTGTTATTGCTGGCATCGCATCTGTAGTTACGGCGGCGCTTGCGCTTACAGGTAATTTGACAGAGTTTGCCAGAAACTTGAAAGATAATATCCTCGGGGGAATTATCCAATTTATCAAGGGCGTGTTCACGGGCAACTGGAAATCTGCGTGGGAAGGTGTCAAAAAAGTTTTCTCTGGCATCTGGAACAGCATCGTTATTATTGCCGAGAGCGCCATCAATGCCGTCATTAAAGGCTTGAACTGGCTGATTAGTAAAATCAATACGATCAAGTTTACTGTTCCGAGTTGGGTTCCCGGTGTCGGCGGCAAAAGCATTGGCGGGCATATTTCTTCGCTCTCTGAGGTTCGTTTGCCGCGTTTGGCGACCGGTGCAGTTATCCCGCCCAACAAAGAATTTCTTGCCGTGCTGGGCGACCAGAAAAGCGGGACGAACATCGAAACACCGCTTGCAACAATGGTCGACGCATTTAAGCAGGCTATGGCGGAATCTGGCGGCGGTGCAACCACTGTTGTTATCCAGCTTGACGGTAAAGAAATCGCACGCAGCACCGTGAAGAACATTAACAACATGACGCGCGCGGCGGGTAAGCCCGTACTGCTGTACTAAGGAGGGGTAACATGGAAGTCCTTATTATCAACGGAACGGATTACTCGTCCGCAATCGCAACTAAGGGGTATGGGTGGAGCAGAAACGATCTTGACAGCGACAAGACCACCCGCACCAAAGATGGGAAAATGCGGCGCGACAAGATCACTACAAAACGGAAACTGAGCTATACAACGCGCTCTATGCCTCGCGATAAGCTAGCAAAGCTCGATGATGACCTCAATAAGACAACGTGCACGGTCAAGTATCTTGACTTGCATGGCGTGAGAACAAGCACGTTTTACTGCTCGTCGATGGAATGCACGCTTGAAGAAGCGGCAGACGATAACGAGGTGTGGGGCGGCGCGACGTTTAATTTGATTGAGGTGTGACATGGGGCAGACAACAAGTGCACTGTGGCGCGAGCTGCTCCACGCCCCCGGCACAGAACGAGAGTACAAATTTGACGTTGCGGGCACGGAATATGGCAAAGATGCGGAAGTGTCGCACTCCGTCGAATCGCAGTTGTTTGAAGAATTCGGCATTGGAAACGCTTGCTGCGCAACATTAAAACTGGCACTGTATGCGGACAACGTACCGCGCGCCGCAACGATCAAGCGTTATCTCAGGCTTGTTAATGGAAGTCAGGCGACAGACTGGATCCCCAAAGGCGTGTTTTTTACCAACCGCCGTTCCTGCGATGGAGATTATTGGGAACTCGAAGCATACGACGCTATGAGAAAGGCTGACGTTGTGTGGGAGCCAGACCAGCCGCTTAACTTCCCGATGACTATGCCTGACGCTGTAAACATCTTTTGCCAGTTGATGGGCGTGGAGCTGGACAGCCGCACAGTGCTCAATAGCTCGTACACCATCGACTATCCCGCAAATGATTACACCATCCGCAATGAGCTATGTTTTATCGCAGCGGCGCACGGCGGGAACTGGATTATCACCGATACAGGGAAACTGTTGCTTATTCCGTTGTTGTCCATGCCTACCGAGACAAACTATCTCATTACAGAAGCGGGCAATGCTATCACATTTGGAGGGGTGAGGATTCTTGTCTGAAAAGTATTATGTCGGCAGAGACGTTACAAGTTTTTCCGACAAGGGCAAGTACAAGCCTATCTCTCGCGTGACGCTGCTTGTGGACGATGAAAACAGCCTGACGGCGGGTGATGATACCGGCATGGAGGTCATTGCAAGTTGCCCTCACGCCACGCAGCCAATGGTAAACGCCTTACTGCAAACCATGAAAGGCTACCAGTATCAGGCATACGAAGCAGGCGCGGCAAACATTGATCCAGCGGCAGAGCTGGGCGATGGCGTGACAGTTGGTGGCATTTATTCGCCGCTGTCTAAACTCTCTGATGATGGGCGCGGATACGCGGGTATTTCTTCCCCCGGAGAAGCAGAGATGGAAGATGAATACCCATCCGAGGGGTACATCACGCAGGAATTTAATCGCAAGATTGCCGAAACACGCTCGACTATCACCAAAACCAGCGAGGAAATCATGCTCAAGGTTGAGGGGATCGATGGCAAGTATACCGAGGTCAAGACCACGCTGGACGGTCTGACGGTGACGGACGCGAGCGGCACGACCAAAATCAACGGTAGCAGCATCAAGACGGACAATCTGTACGTCGCTGCGGCGAACATTACCGGCAAGCTCACGGCAGACCAGATTCAGGCGAACAGCATTTCCGTTGGGGACTTAAAGGACGGATCGTCTTATGCGACCAAGACTTACGTTGACAACAACGCGGGTCTGAGCGCAAATGAGGTCAATAGTGCAATCGCAACGTACATTGACAGTACTTCTATCACGGCGGAAAAGCTGCGCGGAAGATACATTGATCTGCTGGCAAGCACCAATACCACGGTCGGGTCGATTGAAATTGCATACACGACGACCGGCATCGGCCTCGGCATCAAAACGACGTATGGTGGCATACAAATTCAGGCGGCGGGCAATCTGTTTCTTTCGGCTGGCACGGGCGGCGCGATCACACTGCAAAACAACCGCATCGTGCTCGCTGGCGCGCTGTGCCTCGGCGGTTTGAGCTATGGCCCTTCCGCGCCCTCTGGAACCGGCGCTGCGGGGCAGCTGTATGTGCAGTTGGTGAGCTAATATGGCAACTTTAAGCGTAACGATCATGCCGGACAGCAGAGACGGCACAAAAGCGTATTTAACAGGTGAGTTCACAGGCGGCTCGGAAGATTACGATTATGCGAGACGGCTGCAAGTCACGATACTTGGAGTCAACACCTATACAATTGATTCTAAGCAGACAAGCGGCGGCTATAACACGTGGGCGTTGGATATCACGGGACTTGAACCCGGCGTTACTTATTCATGGTCGGCGGATATGCTGTACCGCACAACAGGCGGCTGGGCATTCAGCGAGTACAGAGATAACGGCACGTTTACCACCGCCCCGCCACCGGCAAAAACGTATTACGCATACGTCACATTCAACGTCAACGGCGGCAGCGGCGTGCCGAGCACGCAGTACGGCAGCGAGACCAACAACACAGGGTATGTAAGGATATATCTACCGAGCACAACGCCGTCGCGGTCGGGCTATACATTCGCGGGCTGGTCGCTCAACTCGGATGGTTCTGGCACGGTGTATTCTCCGGGTGGCAGTATCGTTTTGTATAGCGGCATGACGAGTTCTCCCGGTCAGGGGTACACGCTCTACGCTGTGTGGGTAGAAGATACGACAGGGCGCGTGTGGCTCTCTCAGGGCGGCGCATTTGGGCAAGGTATCCTTTACTGCTCGGACGGTTCGAAATTTTACAAAGGCATTCCGTGGGTCGGTACAGGCTCAGGATGGAGAAGGGGTGTTTAGATGGAACAGGCAATGCAGTTACTTGATAGGGCGTTTGACACGCTCTCAACAGTGCTGATCGCCGCCTCTCAGGCGGGCAAAGTCGGCAGCGTGCAGACGGATTTGCAGCAGGCTTATGCGATCTTGCAGCGCGAGGTCGCGGAGTACGAAAAGGACAAACGCGAGCTTGCCGCGCTGAGAATTCAGGTCAAAGCGGCAGAGAAGCCTGACGAGGAAAGCGAGGTAACTGATGGCTGATAAAACAATTTCCGACCTCACGCAAGCATTACAGATCACGGGCGAAGACCTTTTTGTGCTTGAGCAGGGCGGCGAGGCGAAGAAGCTGAAAGGTTCGCAGGTCGTGCAGTATGCGAAGGACGCTGTTGCGGCGGAGGTGCAGGGCGTTAAGGAGTATGCTGACAGCGCCAAGGCATCGGCTGACGCGGCGGCAAAGGACGCAGCCAGAGCAGAGACCGCAGCGCAGGGCATCGACGACAAGGTTGCGGCGGCTGACACTTCCGCAAAAGCGGCGGCATCTTCTGCGGCTGCTGCTGCTGCATCTGCGACCGGCGTTGACGAGAAGGTGCAGGCCGCGCAGACGGCGGCAACCAATGCGGCAAAGTCGGAGACGGCGGCAAAGGATGCACAGACCGCCGCCGCCAATGCGCAGAAAGTGGCGGAGAGTGCGCAGACCGGCGCACAGACCGCTAAGACGGCGGCGGAATCGGCACAGAAAGCCGCAGAGAGCGCAAAAGACGCTGCGGCGGGTAGTTCGACCGCTGCGGGGCAGAAAGCCACACAGGCCGCTCAGAGCGCCGAAGACGCGGCATCTGCCAAGTCTGCGGCGGAGACCGCAAAGACCGACGCGCAGGCGGCGCGCGACGCCATCGTCAACATGATCGTCGAGGCGGTGACGCTTGAGACGGGCAAGCCTGCGACGGTGAGCAAATCCCTCGTGGACAATGTTTACAAGCTGGTCTTTGGCTTGCCGCGCGGCGGCACTGGCGCTCCCGGCCCGAAGGGTGCAACCGGTAACGGCATTTCCGGCATCGCTCTCAAGAGCGGCAACCACGCTCCCGGCACGAGCGACGTGTACACCATCACCCTGACAGACGGCACGACGTTCGACTTCGAGGTCTATAACGGTGCGAACGGTCAAGGCGCTGGCGATATGCTCGCAAGCATCTACGACCCGCGGGGCAAGCGTACGGACATCTACAAGTACGTTGATGACGCTATTGGTAAAATCCCTACGCCGGACGTATCCGCGCAAATCAAAGCTCACAATGAGAGCACGACAGCGCACCCCGACATTCGCGCCGAAATCCCCACAAAGACCTCTCAACTCACCAACGACAGCGGCTATCTGACACAGCATCAGGACATTTCCAGTAAGCTGGACAAGACCGGCAACGGCAGTAACGTCACGGCGGCTTTTACGGCAGCGACCACGCGCGCAAACATCGCGACGGGGGAAAAGCTCTCCGTGCTGTTTGGCAAAATCGCCAAGTGGTTTGGCGATTTGGGCGCGCTGGCCTTTAAGTCTACGGTTGCTAAGAGCGACCTTGCGCAGGACGTGCAAACGTCCCTCGGCAAGGCAGACAGTGCATTGCAGAGCGTCAGCAAAAGTGACGTTGGTCTTTCCAACGTTGCAAACGAGCGGCAGTATTCCCTCGAAAACCCGCCGCCTTACCCCGTGACGAGCGTCAACGGCAAGACGGGCGCGGTGACGATTGCCAGCGCACCGAGCACCACCTCCCTCCTCAAGGGCAACGGAAGCGGCGGCATCGTGGCAGCGACGCGCGGCAGCGACTACATCGCATCCGGCAACATCGTCAAGCAGACGCTGGTGAACGTTGAGACCACGCCCACCGAGAACTACGCTATCAACTGGTACTTTCAATAAGGAGGCGCTGAGATGGCAAATGCAAAACTCGGCACCAAAGCCGTCGGCAGTATCGTCAAACTGAACGTCAACGGTGCAGCGAAAGAGTTTATCGTCGTCCATCAGGGCAAACCGAGTTCTCTGTACGACGAATCCTGCGACGGCACTTGGTTGCTGATGAAGGACATCTTCGAGGCCACCCGATGGCACAGCTCGGATGTGAACAATCTGGAGAACAGCACCATCCACAGCATACTGAACAGCACGCTCTTGAACGCATTTGAGAGCAACATCAGGGACGCAATCAAGCAGGTGAAGATTCCGTATCGCAAGAACGGCGGTTCCAGTGGCTCGGATCAGAGTGGTGCTAACGGCCTGCTCTGCAAGATTTTCCTGCTGTCCGGCTACGAGATTGGCTTCACGACCAGCGATAACTCTTACCTCCCGGTAGACGGTGCGAAGCTGTCCTACTTCGAGGCCGGAACCGGTTCGTCTGCGCTGAACAAGCGCATTGCGTACTGGAACGGCTCGGCCGACTACTGGTGGCTCCGCTCCCCGGTCACCTACAACACCAGCTTGGTGTGGCTCGTCAACTACGACGGCGTCTGCGAGACCAACAAAGCATCCAACTCAGCTGGCATCCGCCCCGCGCTCATTCTTCCGCCCGACATGGAAGTTGACAGCTCCGGCAATGTCACGCCACCCCCTCCCGCTACACACAAAACCCTCATCAACGGCACGGCCTACACCGTGCAGGGCGGCAAGTGCATGGTCAACGGCACTGTGTACAGCATCAAGAAGGGCAGGACGCTGATTAACGGCACGGGGTATGACATCACGTTTGAGGAGGCAATCGGAAAGACGTGGGTGTTAAATGAAGTGCTGAGTGGGAGCGTAGACAAAAGCGCAAATTTTCAGTCTTCAGATGGGACGTCTTACGTCCGCATTAAATATGGCTTCAACGGTAACCTCGGCTTCTATACATTGCAGTATTTCTCGACGGCATCAGAAACCGACCCGCTGTGGGTGTATGCCCAAACCAACGGACAGAGCCGCTGGAGAGATAGCGCAAAGCGCACCATCACATTCAGTGAACCGCCTACGGGAGACCTCTTAACATGGCTGCAAGCGAACGCCGTGCAGCAATAGAAAGGAGCACATATGAGCATCTACGTAAAAGTCAACAACACCGAGTACCCCGCGACCATCACGGGCATCCTGAAAGACCGCGAATGGAACGAGCGCGAGGTCAAGAACATCCGCCTGACAATGACCGCCACGGACGCGGCGGTGCTGCTGCCCGACAACACGCCGTGGAGCATCGTCCAGCGCGACACCGTTCCCAAATACGACGAGGACGGACAGCCCACGGGCGAGACCAAAGAGGTCGTCAACGAGTGGGACAACAGCGCGTACAGCCTGAGCGGGGCCATCACCGACCACCGCGACGGCACGGTATCTATCAAGATGGGCAAGCCCACGGAGACCGAGAGCGCCAAAGCGACCGTCACCGCCCTTGCCGGTGAGCCGGTCACGTATGCCCGCGCGGTGGAGCTGCGCCCCATTATCGAGCAGGCGACGGTCAGCCTGAGCGACGGCGAGGCGGCAAGCGTGCCGGAACTCATCACGGCATGGGCGTACCCTGTCGCTTACGCGGAGGGCGACCGCAGGAGCTACGGCGGAAAAGTGTACAAGGTACGCCCCGGCCAGGGTCATACCTCGCAGGCCGACTGGACGCCGGACAAGACGCCGAATCTCTGGGCGGTCATCGACGCCGAGCACGCGGGCACGCAGGATGACCCCATCCCCGCAGCGCGCGGCATGGAGTACGAGTACGGCAAATACTACCTCGACGGTGAGGACGGAAAGGTGTACCTCTGCGAGCGTACCGGCGAGCAGGCAGGCGGCAAGATCACGCTGCAATATCTGCCGCACGAGCTCATCGGCAACTATTTCAAGGCGGCGTAATACGCCGCAGAAAGGGAGCGTAATATGGATAATGCAAAGCACTACGATGACGCGTCGATCGCGCTGATCGAAAGCCGATGCAAGAGCAATACGCATCGAATCAACGAGCTGCAGGAGCACCAAACGGCGCTTGACAGGCTGGCAACGTCAGTGGAAGTGCTGGCGACCAAGCAGGAGACCGTCGAGGGCGATGTCAAGGAGATCAAAGAGGACGTAAAGGCCATCACAGGAAAGCCCGGGAAACGCTGGGACAGTTTGGTCGACAAGGCTCTCGCGGCGCTGGCGGGCGCGTTTATCGCGTGGCTGCTGAGTGGGGCGGTCGGATGAAGCGCCTTATCAAAAAGGCATCGAAATTGCGAACGAGGAACATCATTTTGATTATCGTTGGCATTTTCATCGCCGCTTTTGTGATCTACACGGTCATCTTTTACAGCATCAAGGGGTGGCAGTGGGACAACATCTTCCCGTACCTGCTGGGTACGGGCGGCATCATTGAAGCCTTTACCGGGCTTCTGACACTGGTGGAAATTATCGTTGGACGAAAACGAAAGGAGAAGAACAATGAAGTTTGAAATGAGTAACAAGGTGTACGATGTGCTCAAGTGGCTCGTGCTCATCGTACTGCCCGCCTGCTCCGGCCTCTACGCCGCGCTGGCGGGTGTTTGGGGCTGGGGGTATGTAGAGCAGGTCACAACCACCATCAGCGCCGTGGCACTGTTTATCGGCGCGCTCATCGGCGTATCCAGCGCCAACTACAAAAAGGAGCACGGCGATGTATCACAGTAGGGACATCGCCGACCTGCGGGCGGACGTGCGCGCAAACTGCGTTATCTTCCTCGACCTCTGCAAGGAGGCGGGGCTTCCCGTACTCGTGACGGAGACGGTCAGGGATGCCGAGTACCAGCGTTATCTTGCCGCGAACGGCTACGCGGCAAAGACCGCGACGCGCCCGACGTTCCACGGCGTCAAAGCTGGGCTGGCGTTCGACATCTGCAAAAACGTCAAGGGGCATGAGTACGACGATCCGTCGTTCTTCGCTCGCTGCGGGCAGATCGGCAAGCATGTCGGCTTTTCGTGGGGCGGCGACTGGAAGAAATTCCCCGACCGACCGCATTTCCAGTGGGACGACCATATGCGATACACAGGGCGCATGATTTTGGCGGGGAAGTACCCGCCGGAAATGGAGGAGTACATGGATCAGGCAACGTTTAACAAGATGATGGACAGCTATTTGGCACAGATCGGCACCAAGCCCGTCTCTTCGTGGGCGGCGAAAGACTGGGCGGCGGCAAAAGCTGTGGGCATCACGGACGGCAGCGCGCCGCAGAGATTTATCACGCGGCAAGAAGTCGTGACGATGATCCAGAGAGCGACAAAATAACGGTGCCCGAATCGGGCACGGAAAGGAAAACGGGCGGGAGGCCTGCAACGTCTCCCCTCGCGTGAGCGCTCTGCAAGCCCCAGCGCACAGCATGGACAAGCAGCACCGAGCAATCCGCGCGCAACTATCCTCTATGGCCCCGCGCAGGGCTATAGCTTACATCCAAGCCTATGACTTGCCTCCCGATGAGATGGCATGCCTCATCGAGTGCGACGTGCGGCGGAAAAGCTGCGTACAGGTCGCGGACATGTTGCACGTCAGCGTTGACGGATTGGCAAAAATCAAGCGAAGAGCGTATACAAAAATTGCAAATGGGCAAGAAAAAAGCACCGACGGTTAGTCGGTGCTTTTCCCACTTTGTACTTGTTCTAAATTATATTTCAATCCACGGCGGCGGGATCGCGCCGCTCCGAGAATGAGCGCCTCTCATACTCGACATCATCAATGTACCACGCCGGATCGCAAATGTCAACCTTACATTTCTGGGTGCGCGCGCCCAAAAGCTACTCCGTCATCATAGGTGGCTTTGAGCAGCGCCATTGTTTCGCCGATCTGCTGTGCACTGTACATATCCCACCACTCCGCCGGGATGCGTTCCACCAGCAAGTGCATGATTGTGGGGTACCTACGCCATCCGCTGTATTCGCACGCCTGCTGGACCTTAAACTCTCTGCGGCGCTGCTCGGCGGTCGCCCCCTCGTAGGCCTCGCGGGTGAAAATATCCTTTGCCTTGAGTTTTTTGACCGCGGGCGTGATATCGTCCATGCGGCAGGAGAAGATCTCCGCCATCTTTCGCAAGGTGTCCGCGCTCGGACTCACGGTGCCGCGCTCCCAGCGGGAAATGTGGTTCTGAGCGACGCCCAGCGCAGCGGCGAGCTGCGCCTGCGTCATGCCAAGCTCTTCGCGATATTCCTTGATCGTCATGCCGAATCCTCCTTTACCACTGAGCCTTTTTAGGCTCCCAGTTGTAGTCACCGTCGTTCCAATGAGTCACAAGTTCCTCTGCCATCTTAATGGCTTCGTAGTAAGTCTGCGCGGCGTACACAACACCGCCGCTGGTGGTGACATCGCAACCGCCGTTTACGATCTCACCCAGGTGCCCGTCTTCAAAAACTTCGTGCAGGACGCTGATGGATGCGGTGGCGGAATACTCTCCGTCGTTCGTCGTGAACGTCTTTTCTGCAATCGTTTCAGAACCGGTTGGGATCTCGCCGTTTGCCATGGCCATAATCATCTGGATATCGTTCATTTCATTTACCTCCTGGGCTGCGCCCCTCTTGTTGATATAAATATATCATATATGGTATAATATGTCAAGCGCAAAATCGAAGTTTTTGAAAATATTTTTGCGGCAGAATACGGGCATTTTACGGGCGCTTTTGAGCGCCCGTTTTTTGATACCATATAGATAATAAAGGAGGTGCGCGAAATGTACGAACGGCTTTTAGCTTTGGGATTTACCGAGCAGATGGCGATGGATATTTTGACGTTGTTCCCCAATCCCGACGAGCTGCGCACTTACGTCTATTTCGCGGAGCTTTTCCATGTATAGCTATTTCAACCCAAATCCAAATGGGCGAAACGCGTCGGACTGCACCGTGCGCGCGATCTGTAAGGCGACCGGGAAGGACTGGGGAGAGGTTTATTTGTCGCTGTGCATACGGGGGTACTTAGACGGCGACTTGCCCAATGCAAACGCCTGTTGGGGCGCGTATCTGCGGTCTTTAGGCTACCGGAGATATATCATACCGGACACTTGCCCGGACTGCTACACGGTCGGTAGGTTTGCCGACGAGCACCCGCGCGGGACGTATATTCTCGCCCTCTCTGGGCATGTGGTGTGCGTTCAGGACGGGACAATCCATGACAGTTGGAACAGCGAGAATGAAATCCCGCTTTATTACTGGGTAAAAGAAACGGAGGAATGAACATGGCATATCCCTATTTCAATCCCTATTATCCGCAGCCAATGCCGGATAACCTCATGCAGATGCGGCAGATGCAGCAGCCACAGATGCAGCCCATGCAGCAGCCAGTGCAACAGAACCCCATCGCACAGGGCGGCGTGCAGTGGGTCAACGGCGAGCAGGAGGCGAGAGGTTATCTCATCGCGCCCAACTCTGCCGTTGCGCTGTGGGATTCCAGCGCGCCGACGGTGTACCTCAAACAGTCCGACGCAAGCGGCAAGCCGACGCTCAAGATTTATGACCTCGTAGAACGCGCAGAAACGCCCCGCACAGCGCCACAGGAAAAGGGCGTGGAATTTGTCACCCGTAAGGAGTTTGACGCGCTGGCGGCGCTTGTGGGCGAATTGAAGGGCAAGAAGAAGCGCAAGGAGGACGATGACGATGAATAATCCCTTTTTCGGTGCGCTCGGCGGCGGGAACGGCTTCATGCAGATGATGCAGCAGTTCCAGCAGTTCAAAGCAAACTTCCAAGGCGACCCCAAAGCGGAGGTCGAAAAGCTCTTGCAGAGCGGTAGGCTCAACCAGCAGCAGCTCAACCAGCTGCAGCAGATGGCAAAGCAGTTCCAAAGCTTGATGCAGTAATCAACATCGTGGCCACGATTTGATAAATAAAAATTTTTCAAAGGAGTGATACTATGTCTCTTTCTGACGGCGGAGTTCAGGCCACTATGCCTGTTACGCCAACCGGCATGATGAACAGCGGCTTTGGCGGCTTCGGCGGCGATGGCGCGTGGTGGATCATCATTCTTTTCCTGTTTGTTTTCTGCGGCTGGGGTGGCAACGGATGGGGGAACAACGGCGTCAATTCCGGCGGCGTGGTCGACGGCTATGTACTGGCGTCCGACTTCTCCAACATCGAGCGCAAGATCGACAGCGTGAACGACGGCCTTTGCAACGGGTTTTACCAGCAGGCGCAGCTTGTCAACGGCACCAACATGGCGATGGCAAACGGCTTTGCACAGGCCGAGCTGTCCCGCGCAAACCAGCAGGCGGCGCTGATGCAGCAGCTCAACGCCATGCAGATGCAGGCCGCTAATTGTTGCTGCGAAAACCGTGCAGCTATCGCCCAGGTGCGCTACGACATGGCGGCGCAGGCGTGCGACACGCGCAACACCGTGCAGAACGCCACACGCGACATCATTGACGCGAATAACCAGAACAGCCGCGCCATCCTCGACTTCCTGACGCAGAGCAAGCTGGCTGACCTCCAGACCGAGAATCAGAATCTGAAACTGGCGGCATCTCAGGCCGCGCAGAACAACTATCTGATTTCGCAGCTGCGTCCGTGCCCTTCCCCCGCTTACATTACATGTAACCCGTGGGCGGGTAGCGGCTATGGTGGCTGCGGTTCCGGTTGCGGCTGCTGACAACTGCATAGCATAGCTTTTTCCCCATGTGGGGGAAATGTTCGGCCCCGTGCCGATACTACGACAACGCGGCGGGGCAATAGCCCTGCCGCTGTATTTTAACTGAGAAAGGAATGATTTTAATGGCAGAATTTACTTCTGCGGCAATTCAGACCGTTGCTGCTGGCCAGAACGTTCCCTTGACCGAAACGGCGGTCAATAGCAAACCCTGTATCGTGCATCGTCAGGGCGCAGGCGTTGTCACGCTTCGCGGCATCACCAATCAAAATCGCGCCCTGTTTAGGGTCTCCTATGGCGGCAACATCGCTATTCCCACCGGAGGCACGGTCGAGGCTATCACGGCGGCGCTTGCCATCAACGGAGAGCCATTGACCAGTGCAACGGCGACCGTCACGCCCGCGGCGGTAGGAAACTACTTTAACATTTATGTTTCCGCACAGGCCTGCGTCCCGAAAGGCTGCTGCCTAACGGTCGCAATGGAAAACACAAGCACTCAGGCCGTCAACTTCGCCAACTCGAATTTGATGGTTGAGAGAATCGCGTGAAAGGAGAATGGACATGAGTAAGAAAGCAATGTACGAGCTGCGCAATATGCTGTGCGACGAACTTGACGAGCTAGCACGTAAGGGCGAGCTTGGCGCGGGCGATCTCGAAATTGCGCACAAGCTGACGGACACCATCAAGAACATCGATAAGATTGAGATGTTGGAGGACGACGGCTATTCCCGCGATGAAGACTATTCTCGCCGCTATTCTCGCGACGGAGACTGGCAGCCGGGTATGCACGGCGCTTATGACCGTGATATGTCCAACGCGAGACGTGGCACGCATTATGTGCGCGGCCACTATTCCCGTGACGGCGGCATCGACAACATGAAACGCCAGTTGCAGGAAATGCTGGACAACGCCGACGACGAAAGCATCCGCAGAGCCATCCAGCGCTGCATGGACACGATCGAGGGCTAAAGGGGGGGCACCCCTATGGTCGACGAGAATGAGGTCAATCGCTGGATAGCCCGCCTTGAAACAGAAGAATCGAGCTGGAAAAACTATGAGCGCCTTGCCGTGCTGTATGCCATCCGCGACCAGCAAAGCGGCAACAGAGAGAGGGCTTTGCCAATGGAATACTCCGCAGCACCCGCGCCGGTTAGCGTCGAGACATACGGCGACAGCGATTTTCTGCGCGCAGTGGCAGATGTTCCACCGGACAAGGCGTGGGAGATCATGGACGAGCTGATGGACAACTTGAAAATTGTAAACGAGCGCGTCTATAATAGCGTCATGCGGAAACTGGAAAAGTAAATTGCAGATGAAATTGCAGATGAGTTACAAAAAACCTTGCAATATCAATGCTTTTGCGATTTCGGTTGTGGGTTCGACTCCCGCCGCCTCCACCAAAGAAAAAACCTCGCAGTTTCAACGACTGCGGGGTTTTTCTTGTATTTTCAAGGGTTTTCTGGCTTGCCTGTTTGTGCATTACTTGCGATATTTGTAAGTTATCTTCCGTTAAAACAACACTTTTGCAGATGAATTGCAGATGGAATTACAGATGAAATTCGGATTCAAAAAAGCCGTCAACGGCATCTGCCACTGCTACGGCTTTATCATTCATTGTGTGCTGATATACGTTTTTTAGCATGTTGTTTGTAGAGTGCCCCATGCGCTCCATTGCGTATTTGTCGGGAACGTTGAGCCTGAGCATGACCGACGCATTTACATGACGGAGGTCGTGAAATCGGAACGGAGGGATACCACATCGAGCGCACGCGCGTTGCAGATGCTTATACAGGACGTTCCTGGTCGCATGGACAATATACTCATCTGCGCGCGGTGTTGCGTTAAGCAGCCCCATAATATACGGCGGCACTTTTAGTCTTCTGTTTCCGCTATAGGTTTTAGGCTGCTTGAGCTGCGGGCCGTCCTCACCGTCTACCATTGCTTGCTTGATCGTCAGAATATCGCCGTCAAGGCAATCCCATGTCAGACCTCTGATCTCCGATGTACGGAGGCCGAGCCAGACGGCCAGAAGGAAAGGCAATTCAAACGCTGTGCCTTTGCAGTCTTCGTGTAAGGTTCTGATTTCTTCCATGGTAGGTATTTTGATTTTAGGGGCTTCTTTCTGTGGCAAGGATACACGGAACACTTTATCCGGGCATTCCTCCGCCATTGCCGCAGTAAACAGGCCGTAAGCGTTGCGGACATACTTAGGGGACTTTTCCCGCGCCATCTTATTCACGGCACGCTGCACGCGGTCTTGCGTCAACGCGGCGCATTTAACGCTCATCAGCTCCGGGAAAACCACCTTGCGGAGTTTTCTGTACCCGTTGACGGTGGAGGGGGAGAGTATTGCGTCCTTGCTGTCGATATATCGGTCGATAGCATCACCAACCGTGCGCTCGGACGCACGAGCAGCAGACTTCGCGCCGGACTTCAATGCGGCGGCTTCGTTCTCTGCTTGCCGCTTGGTAAGCGCTGTGACGGACACCCGCTTTCCGTCTACCATGACGCTGACATTCCAGTTCCCAGATGGCAGCAGTTTTGCTTTTGGTATTTTCATCAAATCCCCCTCCAAAATCCGTAATCTATGCAGTGAAAATCAATGTACACGCACCACACAGCAAGCATAGCAATGATGACAAACATTATAGCAATCACAATGTTGCGGATACGCACTCCACGCCGCATGATCTCGATGGTATCAGTCTTTGCGTCAACGTGGCGTTCTAGCTCATCGTTTCGCGCCTGCAAGGTTTCTTCGGTCGGCGTCAAGTGTTCGGAAATTCCGAATATTTCATCAAGAGATATGCCAAGCACTTTGCAAATCGCAGCGACCGTATAAACTGATGGGGACTTAGATGCGCGGGAGAAAAAATTTTTTACTGTTTGCAACGGTAAGCCTGCTTTGTCGGCAATATCTTGATGCGTTAGTCTTAACAAGTCTTTTTGCTCCTGACATCGTTTCTGAATGTTCACTTAACATCATATCCTTTCAGTGCAAATGTTGCACTTTTTTGTAGCAATGAAATATGTCGGACGCTGTCGAAGTGTCGAATCCAAGTCTTGAAAGTGCAGTGCTGGGTGTTGTACGGTGAAAACAAGCAGCGGCGACCGCTCCCCGCTGGCTGCAAAAAGCCCTCGCCGTTGTTGCAGAGGCGGCGAGGGCTTATCACTTACTTCATACCAAGGAGCTTGCCAAGTTTTCTTTGCCGCCCTGCTTTGGTCGTTGGGATCCCAGTTGCTTTTGAAATTTTCCTTTTCATCTTCGTGATTCCGAGCGCACGCTTCCAACTAAATGACAGGCCGGGAATTTTGCTCTTCGCCATTTGGCACACCACCTTTTGGTTTTGTATTTTCTGTTGCACGCTTGTGCAATAATCGACACATAGCCCCGTTACTATCAATTATTTGGAGGGACACAAAATGTTGTGCGAAGAAGAAAACCATGCTATTCTTATTAGAGAGTGCCTAAAATCTGAGGTGCTATCACTTACTGACAGCCAGGCGGAATATGTTTTATGGAGGCTAGAATGTTTATTGCAGGAAGAGAATTAAATAATCTGCGGGAAGAAAACCGCAAACTTAAATTGCAGCTTGCAGAGGCGCAGGAAGCGGAGCGAGAATACAACCGCCGATCTGCCATCATTGACAAAGCGGCGCTTCCGAAGTGCAAAAGCATCGCGTGCTCTGGGTGCAAGCATGTTGTGGTCCGCTATACTACTTGGGGTGGTTGGTACGTTCTTGGCTGCGGGAAAGACAATCCCTGCAAAGACTACGAGCCGACAGACATTACCCCCGAAAAAGCTGAAGCTATCCGAGAAGCGCTGAACATTCAGTGGCAATATAATTAACCAGAGAACAAGCAATTCAGCAGAAACCCGAAAACAGCACCTATTGCAGCAACGAGGCAATCCCTCGCCGTTATAGACCACGCTTGGGAGTTTTCTTTCTGCGCATATGCAAGATAATTAGCCCCTCTTTGGCGAGCAATAAGCCCTCGCTTTTCGCCATTTACAAGGTAATATGCAAATCTATGACCGCAGAGTACATTAGCATCATTTTCATTATGCGCGGTTATCAATACGGCATCGGTTCGCGCTTGCTTTAAAAGTTTTAGCTGCGCTTTTGTCAAAGCGATATACGGGAAGTCATCTTTCTTGTTATCAAGATCGCTTTCCCACTTTTGCCGCTCTGCATCGGTCAATATCTTATCATGCGGATTGGTCGGAATAAAAACATTACTCATAGTACTTGTTTTGCGCTCAATACAATCGGAAGGAGCTTTTCACACTGAGCGTCGGACAAATCATCAATAGCTACCAATAGCGCTTTCTTTGCTGCGCTTAAGCCCTCGCCCTCTGTGGCGGGGGCTTTTTCGTTCTCGCTCGGCGTTATTCCCGCCAGCTCAAGAATAGACGCCCCCAAGTAATTTGCAATTACTTCAATGGTTTCAAACGGCGGACTTTTTTTGGAATCTTCCCACTTACCAATCATTCCATTCCCAAGGTCAAGGTCTTTCTCTATTTGCTTGATCGAGGTCCCGCGTATTTGCGCAAAGCTTCTTATGTTTTGGACAATGATTTTATTACGTGTATTCATAGGCAAAAATATTTCTTTTGTAGCGAATTAGCTATTGACAAGTAGCGGGTTTTCTACTATAATAGCTTTCAGAGGGTGACAAAAAACCAAGCCCCCACCGAATGCGGGCCTTAGAAAATGTTGAATTATGTCTGCAAAACTATAATAGCGCGTTTTCTATCTTCTTGTCAAGAGCGTGGGGGCAATTCCCTCAAAATTTTCTATGCTACGCTATAGAAATTCGCATTGCCCTTGACAATGCGAATGAGTGTGAAAGGAGGATCGAGAGTGATTTATGAGAACGTCAAGCGCCTTTGCGATGAGCGAAATATCAGCATTTGGGCGCTTGAGAGAGCGTGCGGCATCGCAAATGGCGCGATTGGGAAGTGGAATGGCAGTATCAATGCTCCGCGCATTGATACCGTGAAAGCCATCGCCGACTACTTCGGCGTTACCGTAGATGTGCTGCTGAAATCCAGCGAAGAGAACTAACACACAACAGGAGGAAATGAAAGATGAAGGAACTCAAAGTTAAGCTCACGTTTATTGAGCCGGTTCTCGGCACCAGCCCCGCGAACCCCGATATCTACCGCGAGTTTATCGGCAGCCACGCACCGGATGCGGCGAGCGTGGAGGACGAGGTGGCAGCGCTCGGCGCTGACGCGGTAGCCGAAAAGTCCATGACCATTTTTCCTCGTCTGGACGATGGCACGCCGTTTTTGTACGACTACCAGATCAAGGGCTTTTTCAAGGACACCTGCGGCGGTCTGCGCAAGGTCAAGGATTCGTCCAGCAGCAAAATCAAGGCTTACAAGAAGGAAATCGACAAACTGATTTTCCCCGAGCCGCGCACCATTCCAATTCTCTTTGACGGCGAGATCAAGGAGTGCCAGCGCCCGCTGAGAGCGCAGACGGCGCAGGGCGAGCGTGTCAGCCTTGCCATGAGCGAGGAAATCCCCGCCGGGGCAACGTGCGAGTTTACGGTTGTGTGTCTGTGTGATGAGCATATCGACGTTGTGCGCGACTGGTTGGACTACGGCAGATTCTCCGGCATCGGCCAGTGGCGCAACAGTGGAAAAGGCAGATTCCGCTGGGAGGAAATCGAGTAACGCGATGGAGTAGCATCGACAAGCCTTGCCCAGCGTTGCGATGGCGTAGCAAAGGAATCGCTTCGCAATGCGAAGCGCAGCACAGCATTGGAAGGCAACGCAATGGAATAGAAACGCAGAGAGATGCAGAGGAATAGTTCAGCGAAGAGATGCACCGGAATGGCTTCGCCGTGAACATCGTTGCCGAGCAACGGAACGGCGGCGAACAGATGGGCAGAGCAAGGGAAAAGCCAGGAAGGGCAATGATTCGCCGAGCAGAGCGAAGGAACTGCTTAGCAGTGATGCGCTGCGGAATCGCTTAGAGATGCTACGGTATGGCCTTGAGATGCAACGGCACTGAACCGCTTTGCACAGAGTAGCGAGAGCGAGGGCAATGAGACGATTAGCGGAGATGCGCAGTGGGGTTGAGGAGCGATGAGATGCATGGGAGTTGAATGGACGTGAACTGCTAAGCAAGTCAACGCAACGCGGAGGAACAGAACTGCGGAGATGCGCGGCGGAATAGAGACGCGGCGAACAGAACCGATCTGCTATGGAATGGCACCGATTCGAAGCGCAAGGCCTTTAAAATGCCCCGCCCAATGCTGCAGCATCGAGCGGGGCGGGTGGGACAAATCTCACCACAAGATATTGTGTCCGTGCTTATTGTAGCACGAGAGAAAGGAAAAGGCAAGATGCTAAAGCCACAACAGTTAACGCGACGGCGAAATGACCTTGAGCGAGCAGTGCGCGGCGCGATGGGACGAGCATTGATTCGCACCGGCAAGGAGCTGGGCGAGGAAATCGGCTTGTCAGAAACGCAAATCTGTAACCGCATGGCGGGGCGTTCCCGCTGGACGTTAGAGGAAATTTGGGAGCTTGACCGAGTTTTGCAATTCACCGACGCGGAAAAGCTCATGCTGATCGGAGGCACGAAATGATTGACACGCTGTTTTTCGGCGGCATTGCCGCTGCGGTGATCGCGCTCAACAGCTGCGACTTTGCAACCTCCCTTGCCGTCATCGGCGCGTGTGCGGTGTGCAAGGTGCTGTATGAGCTGCTGCCGTTTATCGACAGGGGGTGCAGGAAGTGAGGCGGCGCGACAAGCGCACGAGAGAGCAGCGCAAGGCCGATGAATCGGCGCTGATTGCGGCGGCGTGCCTTGGCGCGACGATCCTCTTGATCGTGGTCGTCATCTTAGCCACCAGCGCGCAGGCGGTCGAAGCACCCGAGGAATCCACGGAGGCCGTCGAGGAATACGACCCCGCGTGGGACATTCCCGCGACTGAAAGCGCGGTGTGCAACGACGTTTTCCTCGGTGAGTTTACGCTGACGGCCTATTGCCCTAAGCGCTGCTGCTGCGGCAAGTGGGCAAGCGGCTACACCGCCACCGGCACGCTGGCGACCGAGGGGCGCACGATCGCGGTCGACCCGAAGGTGATCCCCTACGGGACGCGCGTCCTGCTGATCTGGCCGGACGGCACTCAGCGCAGCTATATTGCGGAGGATTGCGGCGGCGGAGTGAACGGCAACCACATCGACGTGTTTTTTGACGATCATCAGGCAGCGCGCATGTTCGGCGTGCAGAGCGCGATGGCGTATTTGGAGGCGGCGGAATGATGCACTGCTTTGCTTGCGGTGCGGATTTCCGGGAGCCTGCGCTTTATGCGTACCGGGAAAATTTGGACGCTGAAAACTGGACGATTACCACTCAAACCGTGTGCCCTTACTGTGGCACAGACAATATTACGGAGGGAAAAGATGAACCTTTATCAGATTGATTCCGCGCTTGCGGAATGTGTAGACGCCGAGACCGGCGAAATCCTTGACGTTGAGAAGCTCATGGCGCTGAGTATGGAACGAGATCAGAAGATCGAGAACATCGCGCTTTGGATTAAAAACGATGTTGCCGAAGCAAAGGCGATCCGCGAAGAAGAGAAGACCCTTGCGGCGCGCAGACAGGCTTTAGAACGCGCGGCAGAGAGCAAGAAAAAATATCTCGATTCTGTTCTGAACGGCGAGAAGTTTTCAACCCCGCGATGCTCCATCAGCTACCGCAAGACCACCAGCGTGGAGGTCTCCGACATGGGCGCGGTGGTGGCGTGGATGCTCGCCAACGGTCACGATGGCGAGGTTACTTACAACGCCCCCACGGTGAGCAAGACTGACCTTGCCCCGTTGCTGAAAAACGGTGCTGAAATCGACGGTGCGATGCTTGTACAGGGCATGAGCATGGGGGTGAAGTGATGGAAAACCTTGGAATTTATGAAAGCGTGCGGCAAGTCCCGCCGTTTGCACAGCGCGAAATTCAAGCGGGGAGGCTGAAAGGCAAGACCGACATTAACCCCATGTGGCGCATTAAGGCGCTGACGGAGCAGTTCGGCCCTTGCGGTATTGGTTGGAAATATACCATCACCGATAAGCGCCTTGAAAATGGCGCGAACAACGAGGTTTCCGCATTTGTGGACATTGACCTTTTTATTAAAGTCGATGGTGAGTGGTCAGATGCGATCCCCGGCACAGGCGGAAGCGCGTTTGTCGCCAGCGAACGAAACGGGCTTTACACCTCTGACGAGTGCTTCAAAATGGCGCTGACCGACGCTATCTCCGTTGCCTGCAAGGCGCTCGGTTTTGGCGCTGATGTGTATTGGGCAAAGGACGCGACCACGTACACACAAAGGCCGGAGAGACAGCAACCAAACGAGGCAGCTGGAAAACCGGTTTGCAAGGACTGCGGCAAGCCCATCTATCCTGTGACGCACAGCGGCAAGTCGTACACGGTTGCAGAGATCGTGGAGAACGCGCGAAAGACCTATAAAGCTCCGCTCTGCTGGGCTTGCATGATGGCAAGGAGAAAAGCAAATGAAAGCCCGACTGCATGATCTAACCCTTGCGCGCGATGGTGGGTATTTACTCACCATTGCTACGCGGGAGAACGTCGGAACACTGTATGACGAGCTGCATGAGGTTGACGTTGATGTGACCATCAAAAAGCACCGCGAGAAGCGGAGCCTTGATGCAAACGCTTACTCATGGGTGCTGCTGGATAAGCTTGCAGAAGCCACAGGAGCGCCAAAGAGCGAGGTTTACCGGCGAGAGGTGCGGGACGTTGGCGGGAACACAGAAACCGTCTGTGTGCGCGAGAAAGCCGTGCAGAAGCTATGTGACGGCTGGAACAAGAATGGTATCGGCTGGCAGACGGAAGTGATGGACAGCAAAATCGACGGATGCAAAAACGTGGTGCTGTATTACGGCTCGTCCACCTTTGACACAAGGCAAATGTCACGCCTGATCGACAACATCGTGCAGGACTGCAAGGAGCTGGGGATTGAGACATTGACCCCGCAGCAACTTGACGCATTGAAGGAGGAATGGGGCAGATGACTAAAAGCATCATGCAGGACAAGCGGGAGTGCTATATCTCAGGATTCTCAACGAACCTCGCGCGACATCACATTTACGGTGGTGGCCGTCGGCAGCTATCCGATATTTGGGGCTGCTGGGTGTGGCTGCGCGCCGACTGGCACAACATGGCCGACTACGGCGTGCACGGGAAAGACGGTCACGAACTGGATATGCGGCTGAAACGCGAGTGTCAGAAGCGCTTTGAAGAGCTTTACGGCCACGATACTTTTATGGCCGTATTTAAGAAAAACTATTTGGAGGACGAATCATGTTAAACAGAGTTTGCATTATGGGGCGCATTACGCGCGATCTGGAACTGCGCCGCACGCAGGACGGAACGTCGGTCACGAGCTTTACCGTTGCCGTCGATGACGATTTCAAGAGCAAGGCAACCGGCGAAAAGAAAACCTATTTCCTCGATGTGGTGGCGTGGCGGCAGCAGGCAGAGTTTGCTTGCCAGTATTTGAGCAAGGGCCGCATGGTCGTGGTCGAGGGCAAGCTCACTGTCCGCGATTGGACGGACAAGGACGGCAATAAGCGCCGCAACGCGGAGATTATTTCCGACAATATCTATTTCGGCGACAGTAAACGCGAGGAGCCGCGATATGAACCTTCCGAGTTTCAAGACGTTACGAGCGAGGACGAATCCGAGCTGCCGTTTTAAGGCGGTGACGGCATGGGAGCTGCATCGACAAGGTGCTATGTAAAGGCATATTACGACTGGATCGAGCAAACAGCAGCACTGGAAGATGACGAAAAAGGCCGTCTGTTTGTTGCGATTTTAGAATATGCCAGGTCTGGTGAAATTCCTGATACCCTTGGGAGAGAGTCCCTTTTATTTCCGGTATTCAAGGCGGTCGTCGACCGTGACGCTCAAAAATCCGGTACGCTGGCTCAAAATGGAGCGGCTGGCGGCAGAGCGTCAAAAGCAAATGTAAGCAAATGCAAGCAAATGCAAGCAAATGTAAGCAAATGCAAGCCTACTAATAACATAAGACATAAGACAGAAGACGAAGAACATAAGACAGAAGACGATATACCCTCTAAATCCCCCTCTACGGGGGACGCATTCGAGCGTTTTTGGTCAGTTTACCCGCGAAAAATCGGGAAACAGTCTGCTAAGAGAGCTTTCGAGCGGGTCAAAGTACCACTCGAAACACTTGTGACCGCAGTGGAGCGGCAGAAGTGCAGCGACCAATGGACGCAGAACAACGGGCAGTTTATTCCACACCCCGCTACATGGCTGAATCAAGGCCGGTGGGACGATGAGCTACCCGAGAGCGGCAGAGGGTATCACTACGACTACGGCAACACGGAGGGAAGCCTATGAACGTTGACGCATTGATTGACAGCATCGCGGAAAAGGCCGAGCCTGTGCGCGATCTGGTCGACTACGAGAAAGACGGGCTGCTGTACTGCGGCCATTGCAACACGCCGAAGCAGTGCCGCATCCCCATCGGCGGGGGCGTCCGCCTTGTCGGGTGTCAGTGTGCTTGTGCGGCGCGAGAGTACGAGGCTGAGAAAAAAGCTCGCGCTGACCGCGAGAAGCGCTTGCGCATCGAAACGCTGCGTGCTGACGGAATCCGCGACAAGAGCCTGACGGCGTGCCGATTCGGCACGGCAACGATGAGTGACGAGATCGTCAAATGCAAGCGCTATGCCGACGCGTGGGACGATATGCGGCGCGAGAACAATGGGCTTCTGCTGTGGGGGAACACCGGCAACGGCAAGACTTTCGCGGCGGCGTGCATCGCTAACGAGCTGATCGATCGCGGAATTCCGGCGATGATTACGAGCTTCCCGCGAATCCTCAACGCGGGATACGACAAGCAGGAGATCATCAAGCAGGTGAGGTACTACCCGCTGTTGGTAATTGACGATCTTGGCGCAGAGCGCAGCAGCGAGTACGCAATGGAGACGGTATACACGGTCATTGACGAGCGCTATAAGGCAAAAAAGCCGCTGATCGTCACCACGAACTTGACTCTGGACGAGCTGTGCAAGCCGAAAAACATGGACTATCAGCGCATTTATGACCGCGTGATCGAGATGTGTACGCCACTGGTGTTCAAGGGCGACAATCTGCGACGCGAAAAGGCGAATAAGCGCCTGCGGTACGTCAAGTCGGTGTTGGAGGGAAGCAATGGGCATTGATATTTCTCAGCTTGGGAAAGATGCTCAAGCTCAGGTCATGGCAAAGATGGCCGTGCAGGAAGTCCAAAAGCGCAGCAAATACGGCAACCGCAAGGTCGTGCGTGACGGTATCAAGTTTGATTCCGAGCGTGAGGCGGCGCGGTTCGGCGAGCTGAAAGTGCTGCGAGCGATGGGCAGGATTCGCGATTTGCGGCTGCAAGCGAATTTTATCCTCGTGGAGGGATACACGACTATCGAGGGCGAGAGGATCAAGCCGATGGTCTATCGCGCGGATTTTACCTACGAGCGGGAGACCGAGCCGGACTGCAACGGCACGGTGCACTGGCTGCGCGAGGTCGAGGACGCGAAGGGCGTGAAAACGAAGGACTATCTGCTGAAAAAGAAACTGATGCAGGACAAGTACGGCATCACGATCCGCGAGGTGTGAGATGAGCTTTGAGCACTGCCATAGCTGCAAGCCGCCAACGCGGCACGTAGGCTGTCACGGCGATTGCCCGTACTATCAGGCGGATATCGCCAAGTACAACGAGGCAAAGGAAGAAGAAGCGCGCCAAACGCAGGAACGCGGTGCCTATTGGGGCGCGCGGCAGTTTAAGACGAGGCGCTACCAACGAACGAAATGAGGGAGCGAAAAGATGAATGTAAAAGACACTGCGGAGCGAATTCGTGGGCTGAGAGCTGCCGCTGGCATGAGCCAAGCGAGTTTTGCCAGCATGTGTGGCATTGAGCAAGGGCAGCTGTGCAACTACGAGATGGCGCGCATCATGCCGACTATTCCACTGTGCGAGCGGATTTGCCGCGCCGTCGGCATTAACCTGCTCGACTTTTTACGGGAGGATGACAAGGGGAAAAGCGGAATCCCGACCGAGAAACGCATTGGCGAGAGGGTGAAAGCCCTGCGCCTGATGCGAGGGATGAACCAAACAGAACTTGCGGAGAAGTCAGGCGTCGCAGACAGCACGATCTCGTCCATCGAGCGCGGCGAGCGATACGGTATAGTCACGACGTATCTCTATCTCGCCGAAGCGCTGGACGTGTCCATCGCGGCGCTGTTAGGAGGCGAGTGATATGAGCCGATTTGTTATGAGCAAGACCCCGTGGGAGCGCTGCCCGTATTTGGGCTTAAAAGCGGCACTGGAGAAGACCGACTACAACCAGACCACGCTTGCCGAGGCGACCGGCATTTCGGCGACCAACGTGAGCCGCTACGTCAAGGGCGACGTGGACGTGACCGTGCGAGCGTTTCTCGCGCTGGAAGATTTGACCGGGATGACGTTCCGGGAGTTGTTCGGGGAATGCGAGGGAAGAGGATGAAGCACCTCGGCGATATTACGAAAATCAATGGCGCGGAGATCGAGGCCGTGGACGTTATCACGGGCGGCTCCCCGTGCCAGGATTTGAGCATTGCAGGGAAACGCGCCGGATTGGCCGGTGCAAGGAGCGGATTGTTCATGGAACAGGTTCGCATCGTAAAGGAGATGAGAGAACATGACAGATCGAACGGACGGACAGGTGACATGGTCAGACCTCGGTTTATGGTCTGGGAAAACGTGCCCGGAGCATTCTCAAGCAACAAAGGGCGAGACTTCGCGGCAGTCCTTGAAGAGATCATCCGCATCGCAGAGCCGGAAGCCCCCGATATTGAAGTGCCTGAAAAAGGCTGGAACACCTGGGGGGGCTACCACGATGACGTGGGAGGACGATGGAGCGTGGCTTGGCGAGTGCATGACGCGCAACACTGGGGAGTCCCCCAACGTCGCCGTCGTATCTCGATTGTCGCAGATTTTGGAGGAGACACCGCAGGGGAAATACTCTTTGAGCGCAAAAGCGCGTCAGGGCATCCTGCGCCGCGCGGAGCGGCGGGGGAAGAAGCTGCCGGAAATTTTGGAGCGGGCGCTGGCTGCGCAATCTCGGTCCACTTGACGCAAGACCCGATTACAAGCAAAGAAAAGGCAATGTGCATTTCGGCCGGCAGCAGCAGGGGGCAAGCATCGTGCGGAGTGATCTGCATGGCGACGCAGCAGGGCGGTGCAGAGATTCGCACAGACGACAGAGCACCTACGCTGACCGCTGCGGCCGGCATGAGCGGGAACAATCAGCCGGTGATCTGCGCGGCCTTTAAGGCGGGGCAGGGTGCAAAGGCGAACGGCATCGGCTACGCCGAGGAATGCGCGCCGACGCTGAGCGCGGTATCAAACGGGCCGAATCAACGTCCGTCTGTTTTGATATTTGATCGCGCGCAGATCACATCGCCGAATAACCGCAGCACCGTCGGACTGGACAAGCCGTGTCCTGCACTGCACACCTTCGGCGAGGTCCCGGCGGTTTGCTATCAAATGCAGGGCTTCGGTGATTATCGCGAGGGCAATGTTGCGAGCAGCTGCAAGCAGCGGGACTACAAGGACAGCACCGATTTAGTGGTCAGCAGTGTTGATTGCCGCAATTTCACCGAGGGAGGCGAGATCAACGGAACACTGCAAGCCAAAGAGAGCGGCGGGCAGAGTTTGAATCTGCAAAACACTGTCCGCACGGGAATGATCGTGCGCCGCCTCACGCCGATGGAATGCGAGCGGCTGCAAGGCTATCCGGACGGCTGGACGGACATCGGCGAGTGGCGCGACAGCAAGGGCAAGCTCCGCGACAGCGCGGACAGCCCGCGCTATAAGGCCTGCGGCAACTCGATCGCGCTGCCGTTTTGGGACTTTTTGGCAAAGCGCATCAGCGCGCAGTATTTGCGCCCCGTTACGATGGGCAGCCTGTTTGATGGCATCGGCGGGTTCCCCCTGGTATTTGAGCGGCACAACGGCAAAGGCACGGCACGATGGGCAAGCGAGATCGAAGAATTTCCCGTTGCCGTTACAAAACTTAGATTCGGGGAGGAATGACCATGTACATCGGTGAACCATTTAGCTGGAAGCCTGCCGCATTTCAGGGCAGCAACGGCATTATGAGCGTGACCACGAAAGAGACGACTGCGCATGGGCGCGTGATCTACATCAACGAGAGCCACCGCTACTTTACGGCGGAGGCGGAGGTAAACGGGAGCAGGCTCAGAGAGAGCTTCAAATTTTAACAAAAATCAGGAGGAATTTTCACTATGAACAACAATCAGGACTATATCGTTCGCTGCGACTGCGCAGGCGTATTTTTCGGAAAGATCAAGGAGAGAAACGGCTCCGAAGTCACCATGACTGATGTGCGTAAGCTGTGGAGCTGGGATGGCGCATGCGCTGTGGAACAGCTCGCACAGGACGGCACAAAAACACCGGGCAACTGCCGTTTTACCGTGACGATTCCGTGGATGACCGTGCTGGGAGCAATCCAGATCATCCCGTGCACGGATGCTGCATCGGTGTCGCTTCGAGGCGTAAAGGAGTGGAAGAGATGACGCTTGAGGAGAAGACCAAAGCATTCCTGACGGCAAATTCCGGCTACGGCTACGGCTACGGCGACGGCTACGGCTACGGCTACGGCGACGGCTACGGCTCCGGCTCCGGCGACGGCTACGGCTCCGGCTCCGGCGACGGCTACGGCGACGGCTCCGGCTACGGCTCCGGCTACGGCTCCGGCTACGGCTACGGCGACGGCTCCGGCTACGGCTCCGGCTCCGGCGACGGCTACGGCGACGGCTACGGCTCCGGCGACGGCTACGGCTCCGGCTACGGCTACGGCATTAAAAGTTTCAATGGAGAACCAATCTATCGAATTGACGGCGTAAATACGCTGATTCGTTCCGTGCGCGGCAACACCGCGCATGGGGCAATCGTGAACGCCGATTTGACGCTCACACCGTGCTATATCGTCAAGCAGGGAAATGTTTTCGCACACGGCGAAACGCTGCGCGAAGCAATGGAAGCGCTGCGAGGCAAGCTTTTCAAGGATATGCCGGAAGATGAACGCATCGACACGTTTCTGCGAGAAACAGACCGCGAGAAAGCATATCCGACACAGTATTTTTACGACTGGCATCACCGTTTGACCGGCTCATGCGACATGGGCAGAAAACAGTTTGCCCGCGACCACGGTGTTGATCTCGAGCACGGCATAATGACGCTGGCGGAGTTTTTGGAGTTGACAAAAGACGCTTATGGCGGCGATGTGATCCGAAAAGTGATTAGTAAGATGCAGGAGGTGGAGTGATGAAGAGACTGACAAAATATCTCGCAAGCGGCGCAGCGGATTACAATTATCCGGCAGATTGCTACGGTGGCAATGATTGCAATGACCGTGCGGCAAAAAGCGCGTACAGACAGACGTGTGTGGAGCGTCTTGCAGCCTACGAGGACACGGGGCTGACGCCGGAGGAGGTTTTGCCGAAGGATAAGGCGGACGAGATCGCGCTGAAGCTTATGCGACTTGCTGATTTGGAAAGTTTTTGCAGCTATGACCGCCTGCGGGAACTGGCCGAGGCCGACAAGGAAGGCAGGCTCTTTCTCTTGCCGCTGGATCCCGGGCGGTCGATTCCAAAGGCAAAAGAAGCATGGAACAGGAGAGCTGACGATGGAAATTAGCAAATCAAAGCGCGAAGCGGTCTATTGACAATGGCTGAATACATTAAGCTCAGTGCGGCGATTGAGGCCGCAAAGCACGCGTGGGCAAAAGGCCTTGAGCCGTCGCAGTATATTGAGGCCCTGCCCGCCGCTGATGTTGCGCCGGTGGTGCATGGGCGGTGGATAAAAGGTTCATCGAACCCGTACTGCTCTGAATGCTTTGTAGAGTGTAGGGACGAAACTCCATTTTGTCCAAACTGTGGCGCGAAGATGGACGGAGGTGCGGACAATGCCTGAATACATCAAGCGAGAAGCGGCGCTTATGAAACTAATGCAGGACGGGTGCAGCGCAAAAAACTTGCAATCCATCTCGGATATGCCCTCCGCTGACGTTGCGCCGGTGGTGCATGGGCTGTGGGTGGAACACCTTGACGAAATGGAATGCTCTGGGTGCAAGAGACAGTGGAACTACTGCGACAACGATACAAACACTTTCAATTACTGCCCCAACTGCGGGGCCAAGATGGACGGAGGTGACAACACTGAACGTTGAGCGCCCGGCTTCCTGCGAAAGTGCGCTGCGTGGGCTGCAGCATCAACTCATCGACTGAAAGGAGATATTAAACTATGCAGTTAGAAGCAGCCGTTGAAATTCAGAAGGCTTACAGCAAGCTCACGTCTGGGCAGGTCCCCTTCACCAAGAAGAATATGTGTGCGATTTTGGCGCCACTTAGAGACAAGTACGGCCTGACGGACAGGCAGGTGCTGGCAGTTGCTCGCAACGAATTGTCCTTGGAAGAAATCATGCTGCTCAACCAGACTCAGGAGGAGACGACGCAGCATGGATAAGTACATCTACGGCGAGCCGAAGGAGGGCGCACATGCTGACGATCACGATTAAAGCCAACGTCCCCGCCGCTGACGCGCAGGGCATCAAGGAGCGCATCGCCATGGACATCGAGCGATACGGCGATTGCAAGGTCGTGAGCATCGTAAGCGACCGAAAATACGAACAAATCGGAATGAGGGGAGAACGCAAATGAACGTAAAGAAGTACACCAAAGACCAGATGGCGAAAATGGTGGAGGAAGCGAAGGAGAAAACTGCGGCGCTTGAAGCAGAGATCATCGAGCTGAAAAATTGTATCGATGAGAAGAATGATCTGATTGCCGAATATGCGAACCTAAAGGCGGCGATGCATCAAAAGAATGTCGCTTTGACCGAACGTCTTGACCAGATGAACGGCAAGGCCATCAACAAGGCAAACGAGATTGCGAACCTGAAAGCAGACGCGGATGCGCTGCGAAATAAGCTCGCTGACACTGAGGCGGCGCTTGGGCGAGCGAACGACGAGTGCGCTTTTAAGCAAGAGGCCCTTAATGTAATGCGTAACAGACGCTACAACGCCGAGCAGCGCGCCAATTACGTAGAAGCCCACCCGTGGCGTAACCTGTGGGCATGGTTCAAGAGAAAGGTAGCGCGCCATGAGTAAACCTCGTTATAGTTGGTGGGGCTATGTAAAAGCCATTATTCGCCGCTATGCCCCCGACCGAGAGCAGGAGTTGCATGGAGTGTCTTTGTTAGAAAGCAACGCTGTGCGAAAAGCGGTGAGCGAAACAAAGTTAATGCAAGACGGAGAAGAGCGCTTAAAATTTATCCGCCTTGTGTTCTGGGACAAGACCCACACGCTCGAAGGGGCGGCGATGGCAGTCAACTGTTCCGATCGGACGGCGAGACGCTGGCATACCGATTTTATCAAGTGCGTCGCACGGAACTACGGGCTGCTCGATGATTAAAAGTTGGCCTTAAAAAGCCATTTGCTTATGAGATAATAGAATCGCAGAGGTGTAAAAGCCTTTGCGGTTCTCTCATTCATGGCGTTTACCTCCTGCGCCATAGCGGGGGCGGTGCTTTTCATCTTTTCACACCGCCCCCGCACCATGACGCACGCACGATGCAGCCCACGATCAGGGCCGAGAGGTCGCACCTCTTATGTGGCACAGGACCCCGCGCACCTCTCAACGATGTGTCCCAGCGGGGACATTTAGGGGCGAATGTTCCAAGGCTGGCGAGGCGGTCTCCAAAACCGCTTGGGTGGGTTCGATTCCCAACCGTCCCTGCCAGAGGCCGGGTAGCGCCCGGACAATGTAAGACCGTTGTCGTCATGGCTCACATGAAAATGACAATGCTTGCTGAAAACTGCGCTTGTCTTGATACGTCAAGACCGGTTTGACCTGACGGAATAGGGGCTACGACTTTTCGGAGCGTAGTTGCTGGTAGCGTGTGACAATCTAAGCGGGAAGACGGCAAATGTGTATGCCCCTCTGGGCGGGTAAAGTCTGCTATGTAAGGCCAAGGGGCGGGGGCTGGTAGCAAAAAAATGCGACAAGAGAGGTGGTGACGAGTGCCATTAACAGCAAAGCAAGAGAGATTTGTGCAAGAGTACCTTGTGGACTTAAATGCCACTCAGGCCGCCGCGAGAGCCGGTTACAAGAATGCTGAAAAGGGTAGGCAGTTAGTTACGAATAGTAACGTTTCGGCTGCTATCCAGAAAGCAAAGGCAGAAAGGCAGAAACGGACGGAAGTAACACAGGACTATGTTATAGAAAAACTCAAAGAAATCGCAGATAAGCCTGCGTCTGATTGCACGGAAAGCGATTTGAAATACGCGAATAAGCTAAAAGCACTTGAAATGCTGGCGAAGCATACGGGTGTGTTCGACAAGCAAGACAACACAAGCGCCGATTCCGTTGTCAAGGTGATTATCGATGTCTGACATTCGTTTATCCGAAAAAATCGGCCCTGCGTTTTACGATATTGCTCATGACATTTTTCATCATAGGCATACGCACTACGACTTTAGCGGTGGGCGCGGCTCGTTGAAATCTTCCACGGTATCAATTATCGTGCCGCTTCTGCTGGTTGCCAATCCCGGCACACATGCGCTGGTGTTGCGCAAGGTGGCAAACACCATCCGCGATAGCGTGTACGCACAGTATATCTGGGCAATCGGCGAACTGGGCATGGCGGCGTATTGGGAAGCAAAGGTTTCCCCGATGGAGCTGATCTACAAGCCTACAGGCCAGAAAATCATGTTCCGGGGCGCTGACGATCCCATGAAGATCAAGTCTATCAAGGTGCCGTTTGGCTACATTGCCGTGACGCACTTCGAGGAAAAAGACCAGTTTGCCGGACGCGCAGAAATTCGAACGATTTTGCAGTCCACAATGCGCGGCGGTTCGAAGTATTGGAACTTTGAAAGCTACAACCCGCCGATAAGCCGCGATAACTGGGCGAACAAGGACAGCCTGGAAGAACGCACAGACAGGCTGTGTCACAAGTCAACGTACTTGCAAGCCCCGCCAGAGTGGCTTGGTGAGCAGTTTTTAGCGGAGGCGGAACATCTCAAGGCCACGGACGAGAGAGCGTACCAGCATGAGTATTTAGGTATTCCTGTGGGCACGGGTGGCAACGTGTTTGACCGGCTGGAGCTGCGTGAGATAACTGACGCAGAGGTTGCGAGTTTTGACAAACTGTATCAAGGCGTGGACTGGGGCTATTTTCCTGACCCGTTTGCGTTTATCCGGCTTTACTACGACCGCGCAAGAGAAACTATCTATTTGCTGGACGAGATTTATCAAAACAAAATGTCCAACGAGCAAAGCGCAAAAATGATATTGCAGCGGAGGTACAACGATACGCGCATTATTTGCGACAGCGCTGAGCCAAAAAGCGTTGCGGACTTCCGCGCTATGCGGCTTCCAGCTTTTGAAGCCATCAAAGGCCCTGGCTCTGTAGAGTACGGCATGAAGTTTTTGCAGCGGAGAACAATTGTCATTGACAGGCGGCGCACACCGCACGCTTACAATGAGTTCGTGGGATACGAATACGAAAGAAACAAAGACGGCGACATTATCAGCGGCTACCCAGACGCAAACAATCATTTGATCGATGCGACAAGGTACGCCTTAGAGCCTGTGAGCCGTAGAATGGGAGTTATTGCATGAGCAGTGCAGTTATCCAAAAGTTGAAAGATCTTGGCTATACGACGATTCCGGAAGAGTTTTACAGCCAAGTTGACCTCTGGAAGTCCTGGTATGTTGGGAAAGTAAAGGATTTCCACAGATACCGGGAATATAACGGGCATGAGTGGGTGAAAAAGAAGCGGGCTTCGCTCGGAATGGGAAAGAAAGTCTGCGAAGATTGGGCAAATCTGCTCATGAACGAAAAGGTTAAAATCACGCTTGAAGGCAAAAAAGAGCAGGAATTTATTGACCGCATTTTGGAAGAAAACAACTTTACCGTAAAAGCAAACGAAATGCAGGAAATGAAGTCCGCGCTCGGAACGGTTGCATATGTACCGCGCGTTATTGGACAGAAAGTAAACGACTACGACGCTCCGATTCCCGGAAGTGCGGAAGACATTGCAATCGACTATGTGACGATGGAGCACATTTACCCGCTTTCGTGGCGAAATGGTGTGATTACAGAGTGCGCATTTGATAGCGTTGTAACACGGCTCGGACATAAGTATTTGTTCCTGCAAATCTTTAAAAAAGAGCGGAATGGAAAATACACAATCGAAAACAGCATTTATTTGTACGAGAATGAAACGCTGTCGGAAGTTAGCCTTGCATCCGTTGATGGCTTTGAGCATATCCCGCATGTCGTCCATACAGGGAGCGCGGAAAAACAGTTTGTAATCGATCGCCCGAACATCGCCAACAATTTCGATTATCTCTTGCCCGTCGGTGTCCCTGTTTATGCAAATGCTCTTGATGTGCTGGAAAGTGTAGACAAGGCGTTTAACTGCTATGGCAACGAGTTTGACAATGGCGCGTTGCTGCTGATGGTAAAAATGCCAGCAACAAGGTATGAGGACGGGAAACCGACTTTGAACAATAACGATAGTAGGTTTTACCTTCTCCCAGAGGACACGCAGCAAGGGAACGTTGTCGAACCAATTTCCCCACAGTTAAGGACCCAGCAGTTAAATATCGGGTTGCAAGACCAGCTCAATATTCTTTCCAGCAAGTGCGGGTTTGGCGAGACCTATTATCGGTTCAGTGGAGATAGCATTGCCACGGCTACGCAGGTCATCAGCGAGAATAGCACCATGTTCCGAACAATCAAGAAGCATGAAATTATCCTTGAGCAGGCATTGACTGAGCTGTGCCGTGTTCTTCTCCGGCTTGGGAATGCCACCATGAACGCGGGGCTTGACGAAAATGTAGAAATCTCCATCGACTTTGATGACAGCATCATTGAGGACAAGCAAACCGATTTTTCCCGCGATATGCAGCTTTTGCAGGCGGGCAT
>ENA-UESD01000347-UESD01000347.1-human-gut-metagenome-genome-assembly--contig:-NODE-347-length-43299-cov-109.794618_pt1 | contig 43299 bp, 27 predicted proteins | sample MGYA00242985_ERZ507986 | MGnify/ENA primary metagenome ERZ507986 (study PRJEB26167, sample SAMN06115408) | human gut metagenome | host: Homo sapiens | place: China:Guangxi | collected 2016-04-06... | reverse complement strand
GGGCATAGGTCGTCCGTCAACATACGCACCGACAATCTCTACCATTCAGCAGCGCGAATACGTCATCAAGGGCGACAAGAAGGGCGAGGAGCGTCCGTACGTCATCGACACCCTGCGCGGCATCAAGATAACACCGACACGCAAGATGGAGCTGACCGGCAATGAAAAGGGCAAGTTGCTACCTACCGACATAGGCATCGTAGTGAACGACTTCCTCATGGAGAACTTCCCTGCTATCATGGACTACAACTTCACAGCAAAGGTGGAGCAGCAGTTCGACCAGATTGCCGACGGCAAGGAGGAGTGGACCGACATGATGAAGCACTTCGACCAGGAGTTTGAGCCGACCGTAGACAAGGTGATGAACGCCCGCTCGGAGCACAAGGCTGGCGAACGTCAGTTGGGCACCGACCCCGTAAGCGGACACCCCGTGTTCGTGAAGATTGGTCGCTACGGTCCGGTGGTGCAGATAGGCACAGCCGACGACGACGAGAAGCCACGCTTCGCGCAGATGCCTGCCGACAAGAGCATGGAGACCATCACGCTGGAGGAGGCACTCGAACTGTTCAAACTGCCACGCACCATCGGCGAATACGAGGGCAAGACCGTCACCATAGGCGCAGGACGCTTCGGTCCGTACGTGCTGCACAACAAGAAGTACGTATCGCTGCCTAAGGACGAGGACCCGATGACCGTAACACTCGACACGGCTATCAGCCTCATCGAGGAGAAGCGCAAGGCAGAGGAGCAGCGCCATCTGAAGAAGTTCGACGAAGACCCGAAGCTCGAGGTGCTCAACGGCCGCTACGGTCCGTACATAGCCTACGACGGAGCCAACTACCGCATACCGCGCGACTTGCACGAGAAGGCAGCCGAACTGACCTACGAGCAGTGCATGGACATCATCAAGAACCCACCGGCACCGAAGAAGCGCACCACAGTCAAGAAGAAATAATGACAAGAATAATCCTCATCGGCTATATGGGAGCCGGCAAGACAACCATCGGCAAGGCTCTCGCGCAGGAACTCGGCGTGCCGTTCTACGACCTCGACTGGTACATAGAGACACGTATGCGCCGCACCATAAAGCAGATATTCGACGAGAAGGGCGAGGAAGGATTTCGCCGCATCGAGCACAACATGCTGCACGAAGTGGCGGAGTTTGAAAACGTAGTCGTCTCATGCGGTGGCGGCACACCCTGCTTCTACGACAACATCGACTACATGAACTCGCAGGCGCAGGTAGTGTACCTGAAAGCATCGCCCGAAGTGCTCTACGAGCATCTGCAGATGGGACGCCGCGTGCGCCCACTGCTGCTCGGCAAGTCGCCCGACGAGGTGAGGAAGTTCATCGTGGAGCAACTCGCACAGCGCGAGCCGTTCTACTCAAAAGCTAATTATACATTAAACGTCGACTTGCTCGACAACTTCACGAAAATACAAACAACAATAGAAAACCTGAGAAAAATACTCGAGAGATGAAGAAATGGACCATTGATGATTCACGCGAACTCTACAACATTAACGGTTGGGGCACATCCTACTTTGGTGTGAACGACAAGGGCGATATGTACGTAACACCCTGCAAGGACAACGTACAAATCGACCTGCGCGATGTGATGGACGAACTGCAGCTGCGCGACGTGACACCGCCAGTGCTGCTGCGCTTTCCAGACATTCTCGACAACCGCATCGAGAAGACATCGAGCTGCTTCAAGAAGGCAGCTGAGGAGTACAACTATAAGGGCGAGAACTTCATCGTCTACCCTATCAAGGTGAACCAAATGCAGCCCGTCGTAGAGGAGATTATCTCGCACGGACGCAAGTTCAACCTCGGACTGGAGTGTGGCTCAAAGCCAGAGCTGCACGCCGTAATCGCTGTGCAGTGTCAGAGCGACTCCATCATCGTCTGCAACGGCTACAAGGACCAGAGCTACATCGAGCTGGCACTGCTCGCGCAGAAGATGGGCAAGCGCATCTTCATCGTCGTTGAGAAGATGAACGAGATAGGCCTCATCGCCACTGCCGCAAAGAAGCTCGGCGTACGTCCAAACATCGGCATACGCATCAAGTTGGCTTCATCAGGCTCGGGCAAGTGGCAGGAGAGCGGCGGCGACGCATCGAAGTTCGGTCTGCGCTCGTCGGAGCTGCTGCAAGCACTGCAGATACTTGACGAGAAGGGCTTGCACGACTGCGTGCGACTCATCCACTTCCACATCGGCTCGCAGATAACAAAGATACGACGCATACAGACCGCACTGCGCGAGGCTGCCAACTTCTACGTACAGCTGCACAAGTTAGGCTACAACATCGACTTCGTCGACTGCGGTGGCGGACTCGGTGTCGATTACGACGGCACACGCTCGTCGAGCTCAGAGAGTTCGGTGAACTACTCTATCCAGGAGTACGTGAACGACTGCGTGTACACCTTCGTCGACGCATCGGACAAGAACGAGATACCGCACCCGAACCTCATCACCGAAAGCGGACGCTCACTGTCTGCCCACCACTCGGTGCTCATCATCGACGTGCTTGAGACCACTTCGCTGCCACAGATGCGCGAGGAGTTTGAGCCTACAGACAGCGACCACCAGCTCGTGAAGGACCTCTACGAGATATGGGACAACCTCAGTCCGCGCACGATGCTCGAGAACTGGCACGATGCCGAGCAGATACGCGAGGAAGCACTCGACCTCTTCTCGCACGGCATCGTCGACCTGCGCACACGCGCCGAAATCGAGAGCATGTACTGGAGCATCTGCCGCGAGGTGAACAGCATGGCGAAGACGATGAAGCACATGCCCGACGAGCTACGCGGACTCGACAAGATGCTTGCCGACAAGTACTTCTGCAACTTCTCACTCTTCCAGTCGCTGCCCGACGCATGGGCAATCGACCAGCTCTTCCCTATCGTGCCCATTCAGCGTCTCGACGAGCGCCCAACGCGCAACGCCACGCTGCAGGACATAACCTGCGACTCGGACGGCAAGATAGCCAACTTCGTTACGAACCGACAGGCATCGCACGTGCTGCCCGTACACTCGATAAAGAAGAACGAGGAGTACTATCTGGGCGTGTTCCTCGTGGGCGCATACCAGGAGATATTGGGCGACATGCACAACCTCTTCGGCGACACCAACGCCGTACACATCTCGGTGAAGGACGACACGTATCACATCGACCAAATCTTCGACGGTGAGACCGTAGAGGAGGTGCTCGACTACGTGCAGTACAACCCGAAGAAGCTCGTGCGCCAGCTCGAGATATGGGTGACGAAGAGCGTCAAGGCGGGCAAAATCTCGCTCGAAGAGGGCAAAGAGTTCCTCAGCAACTATCGCTCAGGTCTCTACGGCTACACTTATCTGGAGTAGAAAAAACAAATAGCACAAATATATGGACAGAACAGAATGTAAAGAACAATTGTCTCCTGTGTTGTTTTGGGATGTAGATATATCACAAACCGACATGGACAAGTACCCTTCGTTCTTTGTACAAAGAGTGTTGGAATACGGTAAATGGAGCGATTGGAACATATTGGTAAACTACTACGGAAAAGAAAAGATCGTAAATATCTGTATGAATTTACGGTCTTTAGACCCCGTCTGCCTATCCTATATTTGTGCTATTTCAAATACTAAAAAGGAGGACTATAGATGTTATCGTATTGCACAGTCGAACCCAACACACTGGAACTCTTAAAAGCGTTAATGCAAGAACCCGACTTCTCTAAAATGAGATTGGTAGGCGGAACCGCTTTAGCTTTACAGTATGGTCATCGCAAATCAATAGACTTGGACTTCTTTGGAGACTTGGAATGTGAACAGGAAGATACATTTGCAATACTCTCCAAATATGGTAAAGTTGAGACAATCAAAGAAACGAAGACAATCAGAATATATGCCGTTAATGGAATAAAGGTTGACTTCGTGCACTATAGTTGCTATCCGTGGATAGACACCCCAGTTTCAGAAGACGGCATACGACTGGCTTCTACAAAAGACATCGCAGCAATGAAAATAAACGCCATTGAAGGACGAGGAACACGAAAGGATTTTGTGGATGTCTATTTCCTTCTAAAGCACTACACATTGCCCGAACTCCTTGATTTCTACAAAGACAAATACCCCGATCACAGCTTCTTCAGAGCCCTTATGAGCCTGACTTATTTTGAAGATGCAGAGATGCAACCGATGCCCAAGATGTTGTGCAACGAATCATGGGAAGACATGAAGAAGACAATAATCGAAGAGGTTAGAAAAATATAAAGGCTATAACCATCCGCATCGACCGACGCAGACATACGCATCGACCGACGCAGACATACGTAACGACCGATACGAACATACGCAACGACCGACGCGGATGTACGTATCGGTCGTTGCGTATCTGTAAGTCTCAAGCACGGGGCGCTTATTCACCTAAAGCTGCGAGCGCATCTTCTACAATCTGAGCGTCGAGCAGGCGGCTGTCGGAGAGCAACTGCTCGACGTCGAAGCGGTCGTAGAGACCTTTCTTCACGCCGCATACGAGCACTTTCATATCGGAAGTGCCGTAGTAGGCGGCGATGCGCTCGCCGAATCCGCCGTCCTTGCAGCCGTCTTCGAGCGTCACCACAAGCTGATGGTCGGACTTCAGCGCATCGAGCGTAGCGGCGTCAACGTCGTTAAGGTAGCGTGGGTTGATGAGCGTTGCGTCGATGCCCTTCTCGGCGAGCAGACCGACGACGCTTTCGCCCTTCTGATAGAACGAACCGGCTGCAACTACAGCCACCTTCGAGCCTCTGTGCGCCACCTTGTACTGCGGCTCGCAGGCGTACTCGGCATCAACCCGTTCAGTAGTGTGCACCACTTCGCCCGTCGGAACGCGCAGTGCCACCGGCATCTTCTCCTGCTTTATAGCCCAACGGAGCATGGCGAAATACTCCTCACAGGTAGTGGGCGCAAGATAGACAAGACCGGGGATACTGCAGAGCATCGGTATGTCGAACAGGCAGATGTGTGTGATGTCGTTCATGGAGCGCACACCGCCGCCCACGACATTGATGACAGCCGGATTGGCATTGATGCAGAGGTCCTGCGCTATCTGGTCGTACGTGCGCTGTATGAAGGTGCTGTATACAGTCCACACGGGATGCAGTCCGCCCTTCGCCATGCCCGATATCATTGCTACAGCCTGCTCCTCGGCTATGCCCATGTCGATGTGCTGCGAACCTGCCTCCTTGCGCTTTGCGGCTGTGAAGCCACCGGCGGTAGGCGTGCCTGCCGTGACAGCGATGAGCGTCGGGTCGAGCTTCATCTCGCGCAGCATCCAGTCGCTGAACAGCACGGCGTAGTCCTCCGCAGGCACGACGTCGGGCATAGAGCCGTCGGCATTGCGCACGGGGCGCGAGCCGTCGTCGAGATTGAAGGGCAGTCCCCAGTGCCACGCCTCCTTGTTCTGCACAGCGGGCGCATAGCCGTGACCCTTCTCCGTGTGTATGTGCACCACTGTGGGGCGGTCGGTGTCCTTCACGCTGCGGAACACGTCAATAAGCTTCGCTATGTCGTTGCCCTCCTCAAGATACGTGTACTCGAAGCCCCACGCCTTGAACCAGTTGTGCTCGCACGCTCCGTTGCTCTCGCGCAGCGCACGCAGATTCTTGTATATTCCACCGTGGTTCTCGGCGATAGACATCTCGTTGTCGTTCACCACGATGATGATGCCTGTGCCCAGCTCCGACGCCTCGTCGAGACCCTCGAACGCCTCACCGCCCGAGAGCGAGCCGTCACCGATGACGGCTATGATGTTCTCGTGCGTGCCCTTCACGTCGCGCGCCTTCTGCAGACCGGTGGCAAGACTCACGGATGTAGAGGTGTGTCCCACCTCGAAGTTGTCGTACTCGGGGCATTCCGACGGCGACGAGTAGCCCGAAATGGCGTTCATGTCGTCGACATCGCCGAGGAAACCTGCGGCGCGACCTGTAAGCACCTTGTGCGGGTAGCACTGGTGGCTGACGTCGAACACGAACTTGTCCACCGGCGCATCGAACACGTAGTGCAGAGCCACGGTGGCCTCAACGAAGCCGAGGTTCGGACCTACGTGTCCGCCGTGCTTGCTCACGCGGTTGAGCACCGCCCTGCGTGTCTCGTCTGCCACAATGTTAAGCGCCTCTATGTCCAGCCCTTTCAAGTCGGCTGGCGACTTAATCTTCTCTATGTACATGCTTGTTTTATGTTTTACGTTTTTCAGATTGCAAAGTTACGCATAATGTTCCGTACGGCGCATACCGCCAATACGGCAGAACTTACCAATATTGCGTTTATTCAACCCGACATGCGTTTCCCTCAACGGCAAAGAACTCGTTTCTTGAGAACAACTAAGGGCAATATCAAGTCATCATATAACGATGTTTTGATATTGCCCTTAGTAGTGTTTGTACACGTAGTGTCATGTTTTTGCTGCCCTTAAACGCAGCACCTGTCAGTTCTATTAGAACGTTATGGTGCGCACAACGCCCTCATCAGCCTTCTGCTTCACCACTTCGCGTTCGTCAGTCAGACGGCGGCGCAACTCCTTCACTTGCTGCTGTGTGCGCTTGTATGTCGGAGTGTTCTCGATAGCCAGGATAACCTCTTCGTTGTCGAGGTCGTCAGACTGGAAGCGGAAGATGTGCGGACGACGCTTCACAACGAACTTGCCGTTGCCGTCGGGGTAGTACATACCCATACGTATGCCTTTCTGTATATCTTCCTCTGTTGCCTTCTCGTCCTTCTCCTGCACAATCTTCTTGATGTGCGAGTCCATACCGTCAACGTCTCTGATACCGAAGCCGGTAGCGAGGATGGTCACCTTCACCTTATTGCCGAGGTCGGGGTCGAGTCCGATACCCCACTTTATCTCGAAGTCTGAACCGAACTGCTCCATGAAGTCGTTCACCTCGTTCATCTCCTCCATCATCAAACCGCCTGCTGCAGGGTTGTCCTTGTTGCTGTCCTTCGAGAAGTTGATGCTAAGAAGAATCTTCTTCGAGTTGAAGATATCGTTGTCGTTGAGCAGTGGCGAGTTGAGTGCGTCCTGTATGGCCTGCTTAACACGTCCTTCGCCCTCGCCGTAACCTGTAGACATGATTGCCACACCACCGTCCTTTAGCACCGTCTTCACATCGTTGAAATCGAGGTTGATGAGTCCGTGGTTGGTGATAATCTCAGCGATTGACTTCGCTGCCACGCTGAGCGTGTCGTCAGCCTTTCCGAATGCATCGAGCACGGTGAGCTCAGGATAGATCTTGCGCAGACGCTCGTTGTTGATAACGAGAAGTGCATCGACGTGCTTCGCCATCTCCTCCACGCCGTCGAGAGCCTGGTTGATTTTCTTCTTTCCCTCGAAGCGGAACGGTATGGTTACGATACCTACGGTGAGGATGTCGAGTTCTTTCGACACACGTGCGATTACTGGCGCAGCACCCGTACCTGTTCCACCACCCATTCCGGCTGTGATAAAGGTCATCTTCGTGCCATCGCTAAGCATTGCCGTGATGTCGTTGATGCTCTCCTCGGCTGCCTGGCGTGCCTTTTCAGGTTTATTGCCTGCACCCAGGCCCTCCTTACCGAGCTGCAACTTCATAGGCACTGGTGAGTCGTTGAGTGCCTGAATATCGGTGTTGCTGACTACGAACGACACATCGTGTATGCCCTCGCGGTACATGTGGTTGACAGCGTTGCCGCCACCTCCACCTACACCGATTACTTTAATGATTGTATTCTCTTTTTCTGGTGCACCGAAATCCACCATTGGATTGATATTGTCTGACATAGTAATAATCGTATTAATGGTTATTCATTGACATCGGGCTCAACGAGCGAGCGTCCGAACTTCTTTAGCGAGCCAAACCAGCGGCTTATTTTTGTGTCCTTCGGACGTTCTGGCTCCTTCTCGTCCTCCTCTTTTTCCTCCTCTACGACTGCTGTTGTGCCAGTAGTAGCGGTCTGTGTAGCGGCAGGTGCAGGTGCAGGTCCGGTGGTTGTGGCCTGACTGGCTACTGATGTACCAGTAGTAGCATTCGGATCGAGCGTTATGGTGGTGGTATGCTCGCCGTTCTCCTCCTCTTCGCCGAAGAGTGTGTCACTGATAGCGCGTCCGGCGCAGTTCATGTCGCCCTTTGCGAGCAAGCCGAGGATGGTGTTTGTTGTGCCGTCTTCAGCAAGGATAACGTCTGAGTCTTTCTTGTTGATATTAAGTGTGGTGGTCTTTGCGATACGCACCTTGTCAACCTTGTCCATGCCGAACACTTCACGGAAGAGCTTCTCGATGTTCTTCATATTGCTACCACCACCCGTGAGCACGATTCCGCCGAGCAACTTGTCGGTGAGTTCGTTCGGGATGAGATACTTCACATTCTCTACTATCTCGAGTATGCGTGCCTCCACCACTTCTATGAACAGACGGCTCGACACTGTTCTACCGTCGCCGATGGGCAGTGTGGCGTTGACATCGATATCTTCTTCGTTGGTCATAGCCGAAGAGTACTTCAACTTCATTGCCTCTGCGTTAGCCTCGTCCATCTGCAACGACTCAAGGTCTTTTGTGATGTTCGAGCTACCGAGTGGCAGCACGGCGATATTGCGCAGCTTGTCGCGGTAGTAGACCGATACGGTTGTGGTCTCGGCACCAAGGTCGACGAGCACGCAGCCTGCACGCTTCTCTGCTTCGGTGAGCACGCTATCAGCCATTGCAAGCGGCGCGAGATACATCTCTGCCACCTTAATGCCAGCGTTGTCAAGACTCTTGTTGATGTTGCGATAGAACGAGCGACGCCACAACACATTGAGAAAGTTGCCCTCAAGATGTTCTGCCTGAATGCCGATGGGGTCGTCCTGAAAGAGTGCGCCCACCTTGTATTCCTCGGTTATGGCATCCAGAATTTCGTAGTCGGGATATACCATGCTGCGATTGGTGTCCATGAGTTCGTTCACCATCTCTTGCGACACGATTGTGTCCTGTGGCAATTCCTTTATTACGGGGTTCTTCACGCTATGTATGCTCTGACCTCCGATGCCTACATACACCTGCGCTATTTCTGTTTTAAGAGTGTTCTTTAGTTTGTTTACTATATTGCTCAGTCCCTGTGCGGTACGTTCAATATTATATGCTACGCCCTTGCGTATATACTGGGTGGAGTCTTCTTTTGCGACAGCAAGAATAGAAATGCTGCCATCGGGGTTTTTTCTTCCGGCAATTCCGGTCATCTTAGACGACCCGAGCTCAATAGCTACTATTAAATCCTTTGCCATACGTTTATCTTGTTGAGTGTTATATTATCGTTTGTTACTTGATTTCTTCTTTTGTGGTTTATCGTCTTTCGACTTCTTATCTGACTTAGCCGACTTCTTATCTGTCTTGCCAGATTTCTTTTCTGTCTTGTCAGACTTCTTCTCTGCCTTTTCTGGCTTCTTCTCTACTTCTTTAGCCGCAGATTTCGTGATTTCCTTCTTACCCTGCGCCGGTTCGGTAGTAGACTGCGTCGGTGTAGCGTTAGGTTGCGCCTGTTCGGCGGTGGGTTGTGCCTGTTCGGCGGTTTGTTGCACAGCAACAGGCATCGCTACTGGTGCTACATATGCATGTTTCGACGACTTCTTTCGACAGATGATTTGGTTGTCGAACTCGATGTCGATGTACGAGTATTTGTTCCATCCCACAGTAGAGAGTCCGTACTTATAGAACTTCGATAGGCGCGTCATCTTCACATCCATAAACTTCTTTATTGCAGCGAAACGCTCTGTGCGATTCTTGCAGTCGGGCAGTCTGCCAATGTGCACGATGTGGTCGCCGATGCGTGGCACAATCTCGATGCTGTAGTTGGGTAGTACATTGATTTGCTCAATGAGGTTTTTCCACATTTCGTTTGCCATAATCACTCTGCCTAAGGGCGAGAGATAGTTGGTGGCATACCAGCGATTTATGTTACCCGTGGCTATGATCAAGTCGCTGGTGTAGTGGGTTGTCGGCATCACGCAGTCGTTATCGTCTACATAGTAGTCGTCGCCGTTTTCGGCTTTTATCCTTATCACAGGCATACGCTGCGTGACGCTGATATATACGTGTCCGCCTTCTGTCTTATAACAATTGGCGGTTTGCACGAATGGGCTTTTGCTGAGCATCTCCTCAATGTGGCGTGTGTCTATCTTGCATATTTCTTTGCCTATTGGGTAGATGCCGTTCTTCTGTAGTCTGTCCTTTATTATCTTCGCATCGATAAATCCGCTTGTTACGTTGTCGGCGATGTCGATGCTCACCTTATTGCACGGGGTGTGGTTTCCGCCTTTCTTATCGAAAGAGCAGAAGGCAACGAGCAGGTAAACGGCTATCAGCACATCACTTACAACGAAGAAGATTTTGCTACGGGACAGTTTCACTTCTTATTCTCTATTATCTTAGTTATTTGTGGCATATAGTTGTCGAGATCGCCGGCTCCGAGTATCACGAGCACGTCGAAGTCGCGCTTGCTTACGAGGTCGAGCACATCGTCTTTGCGTATGATGCTCTTCTCCATCCCAGGGCGCAGGTTGTCGTAGATGAGCTGCGACGTTACGCCTTCGATAGGTTGCTCGCGTGCGGGGTAAATCTCGGTGAGTATCACCTCGTCGAGCTGACTAAGTGCGTCAGCGAAGTCGCGATAGAAGTCGCGTGTGCGAGTGTAGAGGTGTGGCTGGAATATCGCTGTGATATGTCGTCCGCTATATAGCTCGCGTATGCTTTTTGCGCTTTGGTATATCTCCTTCGGATGGTGTGCGTAGTCGGAGAGCAACACATGTCGGCTATCGTTTATCTTAAAGTCGAAGCGACGGTCTACGCCATGGTATGTCTTCATGCCATACTTAAGTTCTTCTGCGTTGCATCCAGCGAGCTGTGCCATCGCCATAGCTGCGATACCGTTGTCGATGTTGATTGGCACGGGTTGGCCGAGCTTCACTCCCTTCACGTTCTCTATTGGCGAAATGAAGTCGAAGGTGATTGTTCCGTTGTCGATGACGATATTCTCAGCATGGAAGTCGCCCTCATGGCGGCTATAGTCGTACACCTTCACACCTTCCTGCACCGCCTGTTTCATCTCCAAGTCGCGATGTATGATGAGTGCGCCACCTGGCTGAATGAGTGTTGTATAGTGGCGGAAGCTCTCAAGGTATGCTTCTTTTGTGCCGTAGATGTCGAGGTGGTCAGGGTCGGTTGCTGTGATGACACTCATCCACGGGCGAAGCCAATGGAAAGAGCGGTCGAACTCGTCGGCTTCTATCACTACATAGTCGCTTTCGTCCGAGATTATGTAGTTGGAACCGTAGTTCTTCGATATACCTCCGAGGAATGCGTTGCAGTCGATATGACTCTGGTGCATGATGTGTGCACACATGGTTGATGTTGATGTCTTGCCGTGTGTGCCAGCCACGCAGAGTCCTTTATGTGTGCGTGTCAGTGTGCCGAGCACCTGTGCGCGCTTCTCCACGGTGAAGCCATTCTCGCGGAAGTATTGCAACTCTTTATGGTCGGCTGGTATCGCCGGTGTATAGATGACGAGGCACGACTTCGGGTCGCGACAAGCGTGTGGTATCTCGTCTATGTTCTCCGCATAGTGGAGGAGTGCGCCTTCGCGCTCGAGCTGCTTTGTCAGTTCAGATGGTGTCTTGTCGTAGCCTGCTACTACCAAGCCCTTGCGAATGAAATAGCGTGCAATGGCGCTCATGCCGATGCCACCTGCGCCTACGAAATATACGGCTTTAATATCTTTGAGTTCCATTTTTGTCTTTTTACTGTTTATTGGCGAGTTTCAGTACCTCGTCGGCTATTACGTCGGCAGAGTTGTGCTTGCCGAGTTTTTTAATGTTCGCTGTGAGTTGTGCGAGCTGTTCTGCGTCGTTCACGGTATCAATAGCGAGGCGGAGCAGTGTTGCTGGTGCTTCGGCATCCTTCACGTAGAGGGCTGCGTCTTTGTTGACGAGTGCCAAAGCGTTCTTTGTTTGATGATCCTCAGCCACATTTGGCGAAGGCACAAGGATTACGGGTTTGCCTATCAAGCAGAACTCGCTGACGGAACTTGCTCCTGCACGACTTATCACGAGGTCGGCAGCTTTGTATGCGGCTCCCATGTCGCTGATGAAGTCCATCACCTTCAGCATAGGCAGCGGCTTGTGCGCCTTCAACTGCTCTGCCACTGCTGCACTGTAGTACTTGCCTGTTTGCCATACGAACTGCACGCCACTATGCTCTACGAGGTCGAGGTGCTGCAGCACGCTTTCGTTGATGGTGCGAGCTCCGAGGCTACCACCTACGAGAAGTATTGTCTTCTTTGTGTGGTCGAGCCCGAGACTGAGCACTGCCTCCTCGCGCGAGATGGTTGTCTCGATGAGGTTCTGGCGCACGGGATTGCCCGTGTTGATTATCTTCTCGGCTGGGAAGAAGCGCTCCATGCCGTCGTATGCCACACATATCTTGCGTGCCTTGGCAGCGAGGTGCTTGTTAGTCACGCCAGCGTATGAGTTCTGTTCCTGTATAAGTGTCGGGATACCCATGGCACTGGCAGCATCGAGCGTAGCGGCACTGGCATATCCGCCTACGCCTACCACCACATCCGGGGCAAACTCGCGAATTGTCTTGCGCACCATTCGCTTGCTGCGGAGGAAGTCGAGCGCAACACCGATGTTACGAGGCGACCACAGCGGACGGATAAATCCTCTCACCGGCAGACCTACTATCTCGTAACCTGCGTCAGGCACACGCTGCATCTCCATACGTCCGAGGGCTCCAACGAAGAGTATCTTCGCATTGGGGCATTTCGACTTTATTGCATTGGCTATCGACACGGCTGGAAATATATGTCCACCGGTGCCACCACCACTAACAATGACTCTTATTTCTTGTTCCATTTACTCACATTTCTTTCAAAATACAAAATTAATAATTTTTTCTGATATTTCAGATTATTACGTTTTTTTCTTACGCTTTTTTTTATTAATACACAGACGTTTGCAACTTCTACTCTATGTATGTCTATATTCGATGCGTTGAATGTAGTTTTATATCTCGCAAATGTAGTTTTTACATCTCGCAAAAACAAGAAAATTCCCGTAGCACCGGAACATTGTTCCGGTTGCGCTGGAGTGTTGTTCCCGTAGCACCGGAATAATGTTCCCGCGCTGCGGGAATAATATAGAGTGTAATTTAACGTTTTTAGTTGTGTAATTTACGCTTCTATTGTGTCGGCTATGATTTCCTGTTTGCGTTGTGCCGAGCGACTGATACTGAGTATAGCACCGATGTACACGCAGTTGATGATGGTCGACGTTCCACCCTTACTGATGAGCGGCAGCGGCTGACCCGTCACGGGTACGATGCCCACCGCAACGCACATGTTGAACAATGCCTGCGTAACGAGCAGCAGGGCGAGTCCCATGGCGAAGAGTGCAGGGAAGTTGTTTTCACACTTGCTGGCAATGCGTCCCGTGCGGAACAACAGAATGATGTAGAGCATGGCTACACCGGCAGCACCTACGATACCCATCTCCTCGATGATAATGGCATAGATAAAGTCGCTGAACGCCTGCGACACGAAGTCGCGCTCCTCGGAGTTGCCCGGACCTTTGCCGGTGATATTCGAAGAGGCGATGGCAATGTTGGCGTGCGCCACCTGAGCATCCTTGTCGAGATCGATATCCTTCGGTGCTACATCCTTGTGTGCGAGGAACTTATTGATGCGCGACTTCCACGTATCGAAGCGGTGGAACACCTTCTCCACAACGTTCTTATCTTCGGCTTTTTCTTCGACATTAGTGCCATTGACATCATTCGGCTTCGCTACTTGCTCGGTGAGGGTCTGACTCTCGGGCTTCTGCGCCTCGTCTTTACCAAAGGTCATCACGGCTCCAACGACGAGTGCTACGCTGAGCACTGCAAAGCCGAGCAGCTTGCCAAGCTGACGCATGGGCACACGCCCAAGCAGCATCATCATGAATATGACGATGCAGAGCAACAATGCCGTGGACAGGTTCTCAACCATGATAAGCGGCACAATGAAGAAGCACACTGTGAGTATGTACTTGAATGCCATCTTGTCAGCCCCATCCTCAGTCTGCAACGCACTCAATATCTGCGCCGTAGCGAGCACCATGGTGCCCTTGGCTATCTCCGAGGGCTGAAACTGTATGCCTACGATGCTTATCCAGCGTTGTGCTCCATTGGTGGAGGCACCGGCTAAAAACACCCACAACAGCGTTACCAGAGAGACGACGAGCATAAATGGCGTTGCCATCTTGAAGTACTTACACTTCACGTTGAGCGTCACTACCATGAAGAATATTCCGACTGCGAGCAGGAAGATATGCTTTATGACAGGAGCTGTATAGCTACCTCCCTTATACGTTAGCTGCGCAGAGGCGGAATATACCTCAATGACACTGATAACGCATAGGAAGAAGAACACCATCCATATTCCCTTGTCGCCTTTGAATATGTTGTCTAATGTCTTGTTTATCATTGCTTGTCATTTTTTATGGTGAGATGGTGAGGGGTTGAGATGGTGATGTGGTGAGATGTTGAGATTTGTATTGCTAATGTCAACACAACACCATCTCAACACTTCACCACCTTTCACACCATCTCAACATCTCAACCCCTATTACAACCCTCTCACCAGTGTCTTAAACTGCTCACCTCTGTCCTCCATATTCTTGAAGAGGTCGAAGCTGGCGCAGCACGGACTGAGCAACACGGTGTCGCCGGGTTCTGCAAGCTCGTAGCAGGCAGCCACACAGTCCTTCATCGAGTGAGTATCGCGTATCTCCACGCCCTGGTTGTCAAAGAAGTTGTGCAGCTTTGTGTTGTCGGCACCGAGGAACACGAGAGCCTTGCACTTCTGCTTCACAAGATCGAGTATCTCGTTGTAGTCGTTGCCTTTGTCCTTACCACCGATGATGAGGATAGTAGGTGTCTTCATGCTCTCAAGCGCATACCAGCAAGCGTCTACATTCGTAGCTTTCGAATCGTTGACATACTGCACTCCGCCCACCTTGCACACCTTCTCCAAGCGGTGCTCCACACCTGGGAAGTCGCTCAGGCTCTGACGTATCACGTCCTTCTTTATGCCCGTGATGTTGCCAGCGATGCCTGCTGCCAGCGAGTTGTATATGTTGTGTTTGCCGGTGAGCGACAACTCCTCCTGCTCCATGTTGAACGGTGTAGGTCGTTCGATGGTGTACTCGCCGTCCTCCATGTAGCCAATGGAACCCTTCTCCTTCAACTCGGAGAACGGATACTGAATGGCTTTGATGTCGTATTTCTCCAGTTCGCGCTTGATGACGGGGTCATCGTTCCAGTAGATGAACGAGTCCTTGTCGGTCTGGTTCTGTATGATGCGCATCTTCGCGTCCACGTAGTTCTGCATACAGTAGTCGTAGCGGTCGAGGTGGTCGGGCGTGATGTTCAGCAGAATGGCGATATTGGCGTGGAAGTCGTACATATTGTCGAGTTGGAATGAGCTAAGCTCGATGATGTAGTATTCGTGCGGATCCTCTGCCACCTGCAAAGCGAGCGAGCGTCCGATGTTGCCGGCGAGTCCTACGTCGTAGCCTGCAGTCTTGAAGATGTGATAGATGAGCGACGTGGTTGTTGTCTTGCCATTAGAGCCAGTGATACAGATCATCTTCGAGTGAGTATAGCGACCTGCAAACTCTATCTCGCTGATGATGTGTATGCCTTTCTCCATAGCCGCCTTCACCATTGGGGCTTCCTTCGGGATACCGGGGCTCTTGATGATTTCGTCGGCAGAGAGTATCTTCTCCTCTGTGTGCTGACGTTCCTCCCACTCGATGGCGTGGTCGTCGAGTAGTTTCTTATATTTGTCTTTGATGGCTGACATGTCGCTAACGAACACGTCGAAGCCTTCTTTCTTTGCCAATACTGCGGCACCGGCTCCACTTTCGCCGGCTCCAAGAATAACTATTCTTTTCATTGTGTCTATCTAATCTTTAACGTTATGATGGTCATCGCTGCAAGGATTATGGTTGTAATCCAGAAGCGCACCGTTATCTTCGACTCATGGAACGCAGTCCGTGGTCGGGTGATGAGATACTTACAGTCGGGGTCGAGCTGCGAAGCCTGTGTGCGGAAGTTGTCGTGGATTGGCGTGCGCTTAAAGATGCGCTGCTTAACGCCATGACGCTTACCGAGTTTGAAGTAGTAGACTTGCAGTATGACGCTTAGGCTCTCCACAAAGAAGATGCCACAGAGTATCGGGAGCATAAGCTCCTTGTGTATGATGATTGCCGTTACGGCGATGATGCCACCGATGGTGAGCGAGCCGGTGTCGCCCATGAACACCTGAGCTGGATAGGCGTTGTACCAAAGGAAGCCTATCAATGCTCCGACAAAGGCACTGAGGAATACTACGAGTTCCTGCGAATCGGGTATGTACATTATGTTCAGATAACCGGCATATTCGATGTGCGAACTGACATAGGCGAGTATGCCCAGTGCCACACCTATTATGGCGGAGTTACCTGCGCACATGCCGTCCATGCCGTCGTTCAGATTGGCTCCGTTGCTCACTGCTGTCACCACTAAGATGGTCATAATGACAAACAGTATCCAGCCGGCTGCCACACGATACTTGCCGAAGATGCTCGTTATGCGCGAGTAGTCGAGGTTATGACTCTTCACGAACGGAATGGTGGTTTTCAGCGACTTATGCGCTTCGCTCTGATGCTTCACCACGAGTTCTTGTCCTTGGCGTTCGTAGACGAGGTTCTCGTTCATCTTCACGTCGGGCGATGCCCACAGCACAAGACCCACGATGAGTCCGATGCCCACCTGTCCCACAATCTTGTAACGACCTTTCAGTCCTTCCTTGTCGTGGCGGAATATCTTTATGAAGTCGTCCATGCCACCCAAGAAGCCGAGCCACAACGTGGTGACAATCATCAGGATGAGGTAGATGTTGCGCAGACGACCGAGCAACAGCACTGGCACGAGGATAGAGACGATGATTATCACACCACCCATCGACGGCACACCAATCTTCTTTACACCAAACGGATCGATGCTTGCATCGCGTGCTGTCTCCGTAATCTGCTTACGCTTCAGATACTTGATAAACTTCTCGCCAAACCATGCTGAAACAACGAGCGATATGATCAGTGCCAACAGCGAGCGGAATGATATGTAGCCCCACATGTGCGAGCCACTAATGCCGTATTCTTCGAGGAAACGGAAAAGATAGTATAACATTTCTAAGTTTTGAATTTTAAACTTTAAAAGCATTCGCGCACCACTTCATGGTCGTCGAAGTGATGCTTCACACCCTTTATCTCCTGGTAATTCTCATGTCCTTTTCCAGCTATGAGTATCACGTCGCCCTTCTTCGCCATCATGCAGGCTGTGCGTATTGCCTCACGACGGTCGGTGATGGCTATCACCTTCTTCATCTGCTGCGCATTGAGTCCGGCAAGCATATCGTTGATGATATCCTGTGGCTCCTCGAAGCGTGGGTTGTCGCTTGTGATGATGACGCGGTCGCTCTGCTTCACAGCCTCCTGTGCCATAAGCGGACGCTTGCCCTTGTCGCGATTACCACCGGCTCCGCATACGGTTATCACCTCTCCCTTGCCGTCGAGCACCTCGTGAATGGCGTTGAGCACATTCTCCAATGCGTCAGGCGTGTGAGCATAATCGACAATGGCGGTGTAACCCTCTGGCGAGTGTATCGGTTCGAGGCGTCCGCTCACACTGTGCAGCGTACTCATCGCCACGAGCACGTCCTCAGGCTTCTTGCCGAGCATCACTGCTGCACCATACACAGCCAGCAGGTTGCTAACGTTGAACTTGCCTATGAACTGCACGCCCACCTCTCTGCCGTTCACTTCGAGGTACATTCCTTCGAAGTGACACTCGATGATGCGCGCCTTGAAGTCGGCAACGCTACGTGTGGAGTATGTCTTCACCGTAGCCTTCGTGTTCTGCACCATCACCATTCCGTTCTTATCGTCGGCGTTGGTTATGGCGAATGCGGTTTTGGGCAGCATATCGAAGAAAGCCTTCTTCGCGTTGCGATAGTTCTCGAATGTCTTGTGATAGTCGAGGTGGTCGCGTGTGAGATTGGTGAAGAGTCCACCAGCGAAGGTCAGTCCACCGATGCGCTTCTGCGCTATGGCGTGCGACGAGCACTCCATGAAGGCGTACTCGCAGCCTGCGTCCACCATGCGGTGAAGCAGCTCGTTCAGTGCTATCGGGTCGGGAGTGGTATGGTCTGCCGGTACAGCCTCATCAACGATGTAGTTGCACACCGTAGAGAGCAGTCCGCATTTGTGCCCCATCTTCGAGAACATATTATATAATAAGGTGGCGATAGTGGTTTTGCCGTTCGTTCCGGTCACACCGACAAGCTTCAGCTTTGTCGACGGATTGCCGTGGAATGTGGTTGCAACGATGCCCACCACGTCCTCGGTGTCAGCCACCTGCACATACGTCACGTTTTCTTCGGTTTGTTCTGGTATCACTTCGCAGAGCACAGCCTTCGCGCCGAGCTCCACAGCCTTAGGTATGAACTTATGTCCGTCTACCTGGGTGCCTTTCATTGCCACGAACAAATGTCCTTCCTTGATGCGGCGAGAATCAATATTGACGCCTGTCACTTCTACATCATCGCTGCCTTTTATAGCAAGAACGGTGATGTTCTTAAGCAATTCTTTAAGTTTCATATATCTGGTTTTTACTTTTTATATAATAGAGGTATTGGATAAAATGTGGGTGTATTGAGAATAGTGTTATAAGAGGATAAGGAAACCTCAACCCATCAACACCTCAACTCATCAACACCTCAACCGAGCCTTAGCGAGCAAACCATGCCCTTCTTTATATGCTGTCCGGCACCGATGCTTTGCTCCATGACCTTTCCTCTGCCATTTAGCTTCACCTTCACGCCACGACTCTCTATGAGATACACGGCATCTTTGGCTCCCATGCCGTGCACGTCGGGCATGATGCTCTTGTCCACTTCTGGCACACGATGCAGCGCGATTGTCTTTCCGCTGCTCTCAAAGGCGTGTCCCCAGATGGGGTTGCCGTTGAGATATGAGCCGTCCCAGTTGGAATGCTGCTTTATGCCGAGATGGTCGAGCACGTAGCTTGCAGCAAGCATGTTGCCGTTTTTCACCTGCGGAATGAGTATCGACAGCGAGTCGCGTGCATCGGCAGCCTCCAGTTTCAGACTCTGTGCCATGATGCCCTCGGCTATATCGTGGAACACCACGCCGCTCATGCCGCCACCCGAAGCCGGCAGACCCGACTTCTGTATGCAGACGATGCAGCTGTAGCGTGGCTCGTAGGCTGGGAAGAAGCCTGCAAACGAGAGCAGATAGTTCATCTGTCCGCTCTTGTATCCGGCTGCACCCTTAGAGATCTGCGCCGTACCCGTCTTGCCTGCTACGAGGAACGACTGCGAGCCGGCTTTCTTGCCGAGTCCCTGGCTCACCACGTGTTCGAGGATGGTGGTTATCTTCTTTATCGTTGTCTCCTTGGCGATGCGCTCGCGCAGCACCAAGGGTTCAAACTCCTTTATCACCACGCCGTCCTTCATCACCGCCTTCACAAAGCGCGGTGCCATCATCTTTCCGCCGTTGGCGATGGCGTTGTAGAAGGTGAGTGTTGAGATTGGTGGCACCTGCGTCTCGTAGCCGATGCTCATCCAGGGCAGCGTTGTCTTGCTCCAGTTGACGTACTGCTTGCCGCGCGCGTCTTTCTTCGGCATACGTATGCGTGCCGGCGATGCTCCTTGCAGCGGTATGTGCAGGTCGTCGGCGAGTCCGAGGCGATAGATGCCTTGCACGAACTTCTCCGGTGTGTTGTGGTAGTGGTCGTCGATGATGCGACTCACACCGATGTTCGAGCTGACCATCAGCGTCTGTGGCAGCGTGAGCATACCGTAGCCACCGCGACGCCAGTTGTGGTCTTTCATCTCTCTGCCGTACATCGGCCACACGCCGCCGGCTGTCTCCACACGATAGGTTGTGTCTACCACTCCGTCGTCGAGCGCCACCATGATACTTGCTGTCTTAAATACCGAACCAGGTTCGAGCAAGTCGCTGATGGCGTGGTTCTTTATCTCGTGATAGTCGTCGTCGGCACACTTCGTCATATTGACGATAGCCTTTACATCGCCCGTCTTCACCTCCATAACGATAGCCACACCCACATTGGCGTTGATGAGTCGCAGCTCCTTGAGCAGTGCGCGTTCGGCAAGGTCTTGCATCGACACGTCGATGGTGGTCACGATGTCGGCACCATTCACCGGTGGTGTGTCTACGATGTCGAGGTATTTGTTGAGCACTTTTCGGCGATGGCGTATGCCCTCCTCGCCACGCAGCAGCGAGTCGTATGAGAGCTCCAAGCCGCACTGTGCGGTATCCTTCGCGCCGTACATCTTTCCGATGGTGCGTCCGGCGAGCGAGCCGTAAGCCAGCTTGCGTGCGTTGTGCTCATCCCAATGAAATCCGCTTTGGTTCTTGCTGAGGTTGAACACGGGCAGGCTCTTCACCTCCGAAAAGGTGCTGTAGTTGATACGTCGGTTCCATACGGGCCAGTGGCGTTTGTTCTTTTCAAAGCCTTCCATGAGGTGCTTCTTGAACTCCTCTGCCGAGCGGTCGGGGAAGATGGCGTTCAGCCCCATGCATATCGAGTCGAGTTTCTGCTCGAAGAGCGTGTCTTTCTTCGCCTCGCGCAGTGCTACGAAGTCCATGAAGATGTTATACTGTGGCAGCGACGATGCCATGAGTTGTCCGTCGCAACTGAGTATGTTGCCACGAATAGGCAGCGTCTTCAAGCTGTCCACCTTCACGCGGTCAGCCACCTCTTCCCAGAAGGCGCGCTTGGCGGTCATTATGTATAGTGTCTTGCCTACGACGGTGATTGCCACCAACGTCATGAGAATGGCGAGGAAACTGTAGCGTGGCATCACTTTCTTACTGTCAAATTTGCTCATGCTTACTCGTTATTAGGGATTGTTATGATGTATGGGGGCTGCGTAGCAATGTGCAACGTAGAGTCTTTGTCGTTATGCAGACGTTCGAGCACCTTGCTCTCGCGTGTCTGCTGTGTCAGGTCGCTCGAGCTGGATAGTGCGCGATACTTTGCATCTTCCAGTTCGTTCGTCAGCTTGTCTATCTTTATCAGGTTCTGCTGACACTTGTATCGGTTAGAGATATAGACGATGACGAACAGCGAGGCTATCACTATCACCCATATCTGTCGGCGCAGGAACTGCGTGTTGAGGATGTCGCCGCCGAGCACCTTCTTCAGTGTGAGGTTCTTCGAGAGTGGCAGCTCGTCCTCTATCGCCTGCTGACGTATGATGGTGCGCAGCGATGGCGCACCGTCCGATGCCGGCTCCGATGGGCTTCCGTCGGCTGTCGGTGTCTCATCAGCTTTCTCGTCCATGGGTTTTGCCTTGTCAGCAGCGGGCGTTTCCACGTTCGTCGTGGCTGCGTCCGCGATATCTATTATGGGGTTGTCTTCTTTCATTTTCTTATTTCTTTTCAGCTATTCTTAGTTTAGCACTGCGACTGCGCGGGTTGTCAGCCTGCTCTTGGTCGGATGGCAGTATCACCTTGTTGTTGACCAATCGGAATGGTGTCTCTATCCTACCGAAGAAGTCCTGCTGCACCTTTCCTTCCACATTGCCCGACTTCATCACGTTCTTCACCATGCGATCCTCAAGCGAGTGGTAGGTGATAACCGATAGTCGACCGCCTGGTGCAAGCAGCTCAGAGGCAGCGAGCAGCATTTCGCGCAGCGCGTCCATCTCGTGGTTCACCTCTATGCGCAACGCCTGAAAGAGTCGTGCCATGTCTTTCTTCTCGCGTTCGCGCTTGAAGAACGGCTCTACGGCTGCCAGAAAGTCCTTCGTGGTCTTTATCTCCGCCGTCTGACGTGCCTTCACAAGAGCCGACGCTATGCGTCGCGAGTTCTTCATCTCGCCGTAGACGTAGAAGATGTCGGCGAGGCGTTCCTCGTCGTACGTGTTCACTATCTCGGCAGCGGTGCGTCCGGCGCGCTTGTTCATACGCATGTCGAGCGGTGCGTCGAAGCGGAACGAGAAACCGCGCTCTGCGTCGTCGAAGTGGTGCGACGATACGCCGAGGTCGGCGAGCAAGCCGTCGATATGCTCCACACCATAATAGCGCATCCAGTTCTTCAGATAGCGGAAGTTGCTGCGCACGAACGTGAAGCTGTCGCCCGCATCGGGAATGTTGCGCTCCGCATCTGCATCTTGGTCGAAGCTGTACAGATGTGCGCCGTCGGTGAGGCGCGACAGTATCTCGCGCGAGTGGCCACCGCCACCGAAGGTGACATCCACGTATATGCCGCCCGGCTTGATGTTGAGCCCGTCAACGCTCTCGCCTAAAAGCACCGGAACATGGTATGTTGTTGCTATCGTAGTATTGTCTGTTTTGTCCTTATACATTATATATGCGTATTTGGGTGTAAAGGTACACAAAAAATCGCATACAAGTTTACAAAAACATATCAAATTTGATTAAATATTACATTTCTTGTGCTAAAATGTTTGTATATAAAAAAGATATAGTATTTTTGCACTAAATTAAGAAGCACAACCAGCGTTTTCGGGTTTATGAATGAGATAACAGAAAAAACGATCGACATCGAAAAGATACTGCACAGCAAGCTGGGCAGCAAGGCTCGCTACGTGCCTCGCCTGCTTGTTAAATGGCTCAAGAAGATTATACACCAAGACCAGGTGAACGCTTTCATCTGGGAGCACCGCGACGAGAGTGGCGTGGAGTGGCTGGAGTCTACAGTGCGCTATCTGAAGATGGACATACGCATCATCGGCAAGGAGAACCTTCCGCCGAAAGACGACGGCAAGCTATACACCTTCGTGTCCAACCACCCGCTTGGCGGTCAGGACGGCGTGGCGCTCGGCTCCATCATCGGACGCCACTACGACGGACGCTTCCGCTATCTCGTCAACGACCTGCTGATGAACCTCCCGGGTTTAGCACCGGTGTGCATCGGCATCAACAAGACCGGGCGTCAGGGGCGCGACTTCCCGCGCATGGTGGAGGCTGGCTTCAAGAGCGACAACCACATGCTCATGTTCCCCGCTGGACTGAACAGCCGTAAGCAGAAGGACGGCTCAATCCACGACCTGCCATGGAAGAAGACGTTCATCACGAAGAGCGTGGAGTGCCACCGCGACGTGGTGCCCATCTACTTCAGCGGACGCAACTCGGAACGCTTCTACCGCATCGCCAAGTTCAGCGACCGCTGGCTGCCGTTCAATCTCGCCATGATATTCCTCGTCGACGAGATGTACCGCAACGTAGGCAAACACTTCGACATATATATCGGCAAGCCTATCCCATGGCAGACGTTCGACAAGAGCCGCACGCCGCAAGAGTGGGCACAGTGGGTGCAGCAGGAGGCGTACAAGCTACCCTTGGAAAAGTAAAAAAGTAAAAGGGTAAAAAAGTAAAAAGGCTTAAGAAGGCTTAGAAAGGCTTAGTTCGGCTTAGTTAGCAAAGGCTTAGAAAGGCTTAAGAAGGCTTAGTTCGGCTTAAATGCCGCCCTAAAGAGGCTTAAACGCCGCCAGAAGCCCCCCAACAAACAGAGAAAGCAAGAAAACAACAAACAATGGAAGAACCAATCATAGAACCCGTCAGCAAAGAGCTGCTCAGAAGCGAACTCACTCCCGAGCGTCAGCTCCGCATGACTAACAAGAGCAACAACGAGATATACATCATCACGGCACACAACGCGCCGAACGTGATGCGCGAGATAGGCCGTCTGCGCGAGATAGCATTCCGCGAGGCAGGCGGCGGCACCGGCAAGCCGATGGACATCGACGAGTTCGACACCTGCGCGAACTGCTACAAGCAGCTCATCGTGTGGAACCCCGAGGCAGAGGAGATCATCGGCGGCTACCGCTACATGCTCGGCACCGACTGGGAACTCGACGAGAACCGCCAGCCGAAGCTCGCCACAAGCCACATGTTCCACTTCTCCGAGAAGTTCATCAACGACTACATGCCCTACACCATCGAGTTGGGTCGCTCCTTCGTCACGCTCGAGTACCAGAGCACACGCCGCGGAGCGAAGAGCCTCTTCGCACTCGACAACCTGTGGGACGGACTCGGTGCGCTCACCGTCATCAAGCCCAACGTGAAGTACTTCTTCGGCAAGATGACCATGTACCCGTCGTACATACGCCGCGGCCGCGACATGATTCTCTACTTCCTCAAGAAGCACTTCGACGACAAGGACAACCTCATCATACCGCTCCACCCGCTGAAGATAGAGACCCCTGAGGAGGAGCTCGCAGCCTTGTTCTGCGAGGACGACTTCAAGAAGGACTACCTCATCCTCAACCGCGAGATACGTGCGCTGGGCTACAACATCCCGCCACTCGTCAACGCCTATATGTCGCTCTCGCCCACCATGAAGCTCTTCGGCACCGCCATCAACTACGGCTTCGGCGACGTAGAGGAGACGGGCATCCTCATCGCCGTCGACGAGATACTCGAAAACAAGCGCGTGCGCCACATCGACTCGTTCATAAAGGAGCACCCCGAAGCTCTCAAAATAACGAGCGGTGCCAACAACGTCATCTACAAAGAACGCCCATAGGAGGGTATGGCATCCTGCCATACCCACGCACCCCTCCACGCACCCCTCCCACACCTCCCACGCACCTTTTTTCCCCACCCCCTCCGCATATTTTACCATCCGCATCGGTCGACGCAGACATCCGTATCGGTCGACGCAGACATCCGCAACGATCGACGCAGACATCCGCAACGATCGACGCAGACATCCGTATCGGTCGACGCAGATGCCCCAACCTACCATATAGCAATATATTTTTTACCCTAATTATTTGCAAATTCCAAATTATTTTACTTTATTTGCAGCCGTTAAGAAGACACAAACAACCAAATACTAATATTTTTTAAAACTATTTTATTATGAAAACCCAAATTTTACCCCCCCGATTGCTCGTCTTTTACTTGCAATCTTGATGTGCCTACCCGTATGGAGTAGCCATGCTTTTGCCCAAGAATCGTATGCCGTGTTCGACGAAGCTACAAACACGCTAACATTCAAACACGACACCAACAAGCCAGAAGGTGCATTTGCGCTGAATGAGGGCGAAAATAAGCCGGGTTGGTATAAACCCAATGATTATGGATACAATGCAAACATTATCAAGAAAGTTGTCTTCGATGCCTCATTTGCTAACGCACGCCCAACGAGTTGCTACAAATGGTTCTATGAGTGCATATACTTAACGACCATAGAGGGTATTGAATATCTGAACACTACGAACGTGACGGACATGAGCAACATGTTCTATTTCTGTCATGATCTCAAAACACTCGATGTCTCAAATTTTGACACACAGAACGTGACGGACATGAGCAACATGTTCTATTACTGTAATGATCTCAAAACACTCGATGTCTCAAATTTTGACACAAAAAACGTGACGGACATGAGCTACATGTTCGATGACTGTTCTGGACTCACAACACTCGACGTATCAAATTTCGATACACAGAACGTGACGAACATGAATGGCATGTTCTGGGGCTGTTCTGGACTCACAATACTCAACCTTGCAAGTTTCGACACACAAAACGTGACGGACATGAACGGCATGTTCGGGAGATGTTCTAAACTCACAATACTCAACCTTTCAAGTTTCGACACACAAAACGTTACGGACATGACCAGCATGTTCAGTGGTTGTTCTGCTCTCAAAACACTCAATCTATCAAATTTTGATACTAAGAACGTGACGGGCATGACCAGCATGTTCAATGGCTGCTCTGCTCTCAAAACACTCGACCTATCAAACTTCGACACACAAAACGTAACGAACATGGAATCTATGTTCAGTAATTGTTCTGCTCTAACAACACTTGACCTGTCAAACTTCGACACACAAAACGTAACGAACATGGAATCTATGTTCAGTAATTGTTCTGCTCTCACAACACTCGATATATCAGATTTCAATACTAAGAATGTAACGAACATGGAATATATGTTCAATGGCTGTTCCGCTCTCAAAACACTCGACCTTTCAAGCTTCGACACTAAAAACGTGAGGAGCATGGGTTCGATGTTCTATAACTGTTCTGCTCTAACAACCATCTATACAAGTCACAAATACGTAACCACAGCATGTACTTATAACCTTTTTATGTTTGCAGGCTGCACTAATCTTGTGGGTGCCGTGCCTTACGATAAGAACAAGGGGGACAAGGAAATGGCGAACTACATCACTGGCTACTTCACATATAAAGCCTCAAAAATCGCAGTTTCCTATGCCTTGTTCGACGAAGCCACAAATACGCTGACATTCAAGCACGACACTAACGCACCCATTGAGGCGTTTATGCTGAATGAGGGCAACAACACCCCAGGTTGGTGGTATAAATACCATGGCGATATCAGTAAGGTTGTCTTCGATGCTTCATTTGCAAATGCGCGCCCAACAAGTTGCAGAGAATGGTTCAGCTACTGCGAAAGCTTAACGACCATAGAGGGCATTGAATATCTGAACACAGAGAACGTGACGAACATGAGTTTCATGTTCAGTAACTGTCCTGCTCTCACAACACTTGATATATCAAAATTCGATACAAGGAATGTAGAGGATATGGGCGACATGTTCCAAAACTGTCTTGCTCTCAAAACACTTGACCTTTCAAGTTTCGACACAAGGAATGTAGAGGACATGTACAACATGTTCCAAAACTGTTTTGCTCTCAAAACACTTGACCTTTCAAGTTTCGATACAAGGAATGTTGTATTTATGCCATGCATGTTCGAAAGTTGCTCTGCTCTCACAACCATCTATGCAAGCGAAAAGTTCGTGACCACAGCAGTAGGGGAATCCTATGATATGTTTAAAGGCTGCATTCATCTTGTTGGTGCCGTGCCTTACGACAAAAACAAGGTGGGCAAGGAAATGGCGAACTACACCACTGGATACTTCACATATAAAGCCGCTACTGGTATTGATGCGCCGACGGTGTCGGACGACACGGCAGCGGAGTATTACGACCTGCAGGGCCGCCGTCTGAACGCACCACAAAAGGGTGTGAACATCGTGAAGCGTGGCAATAAAACAACAAAGATGCTCGTGAAATAAACATCAGGGGGGTGCAGCGGTCTCCGCTGCACCAACCAAACAATAATAAACAGACAAACGAAGCAACAACAACCGACAACGAAACATCGGATGGACAAATAAAAAAAGCATTGGCGCATATAGGCTCTCAAAAGAGAAACGAATTATGCACCAATGCTTTTTCTATTTTCATACTGGCTTAATCCACCGGACTAAAATCGTCCTTGCCAACTCCGCAAAGTGGACAAACCCAATCTTCTGGAAGATCTTCAAATGCTGTACCTGGCTCTATGCCATTCTCTGGGTCGCCAACAGCTGGGTCATACACCCAACCGCAGACATCACATACGTATTTCTTCATAGTCATATCGTTTTAATTGTTATCTGTTGCAAATATACACATTATACTTCAAACGACAAAGCGAAACGAGTAGAAGTTGTGTTAATTTATAATAATTACAACTCCATATACTATCTGTGGGAGACTCTTCTCTGCAAGAAGCTTCTGTTCCGTGAGACTTCCTACACCCCCAGTGGATCTGTGTAAATCCGTGCTATCTGTGGGAGAATGTTTTGGTTGCGTGGAATAGGTTGTTATGTAGGCTTAGCTATTATTCTGTATCTGATTGGTGAATGGACGCCGATTCATAATACAGTCTTGCTTCTTGCATTCCGCACAGTCCTTCTGCTACTATTTATTGCTTATATTATCAAACGGGACCTGCCTTTGAGTCAGATTCCTGTTATTAACCGGATTATAAAAAAGAAATGACTATGAAGACAGATGAACGGAATAAGTTTGCGATCAAGTCGTTCCTGGGTGAATACCTGGACTTGAAAAAGGATAAAGACAATGAAATGGAAACCGTTGACTCTATCCGAAAAGGAGTAGAATTCAAAGGAGCCAATTTGTGGATTCTTATTTTTGCCATCTTTATGGCATCACTGGGATTGAATGTCAACTCTACGGCAGTGATTATCGGTGCCATGTTGATTTCACCGTTGATGGGGCCTATCATGGGTGTCGGACTTTCTGTCGGTTTGAATGATTTCGAGCTGATGAAACGTTCTTTGAAGAGCTTCCTCATCACGACTGCTTTCAGTGTGACGACGGCAACCATCTTTTTCCTTTTCACTCCTATTGCCGAAGCACAATCGGAGCTGTTGGCGCGTACTTCGCCTACGATTTATGACGTATTCATCGCACTTTTCGGTGGTTTGGCGGGAGTTGTCGCCCTGTCTACCAAAGAAAAGGGAAATGTGATTCCGGGAGTTGCCATTGCTACGGCGTTGATGCCTCCGCTTTGTACGGCAGGTTATGGCCTGGCATCGGGCAATCTGGTTTACTTTCTGGGTGCATTCTACCTCTACTTTATCAACTCCGTATTTATCAGTCTGGCTACCTTCATCGGTGTGCGGGTGATGCACTTCCAGCGTAAGGAATTTGTGGATAAGGCACGCGAGAAGATGGTGCGTAAATACATCATTCTGATTGTTGTGCTGACGATGTGCCCGGCTGTTTATCTGACGTTCGGCATCATTAAAAGTACTTTTTATGAGACGGCAGCCAATCGGTTTATCAATGAGCAGTTGAACTTTGAGAATACGCAGGTACTTGATAAGAAGATCAGTTATGAGCATAAAGACATCCGAGTAGTTCTGATCGGTCCCGAAGTTCCGGATGCTTCGATATCCATTGCCCGTAGCAAACTGAAAGAATACAAGCTGGAAGAAACAAAGCTGACTGTACTGCAAGGGATGAATAATGAGGCGGTAGATGTCTCTTCCATTCGTGCCATGGTGATGGAGGACTTTTATAAAAACAGCGAACAACGCCTGCAGGAACAGCAGAAAAAGATTACCCGACTGGAAGAAAACCTCGCTCAATATAAAGAGTACGATACGATGGGACGTACTTTAGTGCCCGAATTGAAGGTGCTTTATCCTTCCATCACTTCGCTTTCTATCGCTCACTCGCTGGAAACACGGGTAGACTCGATGAAAACGGATACGGTGACACTGGCTGTTTTGAAATTTGGCAAACATCCGTCAGTTGCCGAGAAGGAGAAAATCAGTGCATGGCTGAAAGCACGGGTGGGAGCGAAGAAGTTGAGGCTCATTACCGAATAATGGCCCCCGGATTGATCATAGAATATATAAATCTAAAAATAATAGCATGAAACTCAGACTAACCGCAATGATTCTCCTCTCCCTTTGCCTGTCACAGGCATTTGCTGACGAGGGAATGTGGCTATTGGGGAACCTTCGCAAGAACAAACAGGCGGAACGGGTGATGAAGGAACTCGGTTTGCAGATGCCTGTAAATAAACTGTATAATCCGAAGAAGCCGGCTTTGGCAAATGCCGTTGTCAGTTTCGGTGGATTTTGTTCGGGAGTGGTGGTTTCCGAAGATGGTCTGGTGTTTACCAATCATCACTGTGGTTTCAGCAGTATCCAGCAGCATTCTTCCGTAGAACATGATTATCTGAAGGATGGTTTTGTAGCCCGCAATCTTGGTGAAGAACTGCCGAATCCTGAATTATATGTCCGTTTCCTTCTTCGTACGGAGGATGTGACCAAGCGTGTGCTCTCGGCTGCCAAACATGCTCATACGGAAAGCGAACGTCGCGTAGTTGTCGACTCTGTCATGAATGTAATCGGCATGGAAGTATCAGAGAAGGACTCTACGCTGACGGGAATTGTCGATGCGTATTACGCCGGAAACGAGTTCTGGCTTTCTGTCTACCGCGATTATAATGATGTCCGGCTGGTTTTTGCTCCTCCTTCTTCAGTCGGCAAGTTCGGGTGGGACACGGACAACTGGATGTGGCCTCGCCATACAGGTGACTTCAGCGTTTTCCGTATTTATGCCAACAAACAGAACGGACCGGCGGATTATTCGCCAGAGAACGTCCCTTATCATCCGGAATACGTAGCTCCTATTTCATTGGATGGATATAAAGAAGGCTCTTTCTGTATGACTCTCGGCTATCCGGGCAGTACGGAGCGCTATCTCTCTTCGTATGGGATCGAAGAAATGATGAACGGCATTAATCAGGCTATGATCGATGTGCGCGGGGTAAAACAGGCTATCTGGAAGCGGGAAATGGATCGCCATCCGGATATCCGTATCAAGTATGCTTCTAAATACGATGAAAGTTCTAATTACTGGAAAAACAGCATAGGAACCAATAAAGCCATCCGGCACCTGAAAGTGCTGGAAAAGAAGCGCGCAGCAGAAGCAGCCCTCCGTGACTGGATTCAGTCTCATCCGGAAGAAAGGGAGAAACTGATTCGCCTGTTCTCTTCTCTGGAACTGAATTATAATAATCGTAGGGAAACAAACCGTGCCCTTGCTTATTTCGGGGAGTCGTTCATTAATGGTCCCGAACTGGTTCAGCTGGCACTCGAAATTCTGAACTTCGATTTTGAGGCCGAAGAGAAGTTGGTCGTTACCCGCATGAAGAAGTTGCTGGAGAAATACGATAACCTGAATCTGTCTATTGATAAGGAAGTATTTGCGGCCATGCTCAAAGAGTACCGGTCCAAAGTGGATAAGAAATACCTACCGGCGATGTATCTGCAAATAGACACCTTGTATAACGGAAATGTCCAGACTTATGTAGACTCTTTGTATGCTACCTCTCAAATCACTTCCCCGAAGGGACTGAAGCGCTTCCTTGAACGTGATACGACTTATAATCTCATCGAAGACCCTGCCATTTCTTTAAGCCTCGACCTGATAGTGAAATACTATGAGATGAATCAGAGCGTTTCAGAGGCTTCCGAACAGATCGAGCAGGATGAACGCCTGTTCAATGCCGCTATGCGTCGTATGTATGCCGACCGTAACTTCTATCCTGATGCCAACTCCACTATGCGCCTTAGTTTTGGTACAGTCTGTGGATATTCTCCTTTTGACGGGGCTACCTTTAGTTATTATACGACGGTAAAAGGAATTTTCGAGAAAGTAAAGGAACATGCAGGCGATATAGACTTTGCAGTTCAACCGGATCTTCTGGCTTTACTCTCTTCCGGTGATTTCGGCAGATATGCCGATGAAAAGGGAGATATGAACGTTTGTTTTATCTCGAATAATGATATTACGGGAGGAAATTCCGGCAGTGCCATGTTCAATGCGAAAGGGGAATTGCTTGGCCTTGCTTTTGACGGCAATTGGGAAGCGATGAGCAGTGACATTGTCTTTGAACCGGACTTGCAGCGTTGTATTGGAGTAGACGTCCGCTATATGCTTTTCATTATGGAAAAGTATGGAAAGGCTGCTAACCTTATCGAGGAACTGAAATTAACCCGCTGAAACGGAAAACAAAACAATCTTATAAGAAGGCTGCTCTTATCGTTTCAGTATAATTACCATTACAGCAACGATAATCAGTGCAATGCCTACGCCAATACTTGTGGTGAATGCTTCTCCAAAGAGGAAGATGCCTACACATACGGCAGTTACCGGCTCCATAGCTCCCAATACAGAGGTGAGTGTGGAGCCGATGCTTTTTACTGCTCTGACCAGTGCAAGATTGGAAACGACGGTCGGGATCAATGCCAGCAAGATTAGATTTCCGGCAGTATGCCATTCACTGATAGGCTGAAGATGGCTGATACTAGTAGTTCCGATAAAGAGAAAGATTCCTCCGAAAAGAAATACATAGAAAGTGAGCAGTAATCCTTTCATCCGGCCGATTTTTAACTGGCTCATCGTGACAAGGTACAGTGCATATCCCAATGCTGATAAAAGAACGATGAAAAGGCCGAAAAATGAGAAACTTCCTGTCTCTGTATTTCCACCGGATAAGAAGTAGACACCTATCACGGCAGAGGCGATGGCGGCTATCCGCCAACCGGACTTTTTTTCTTTGAAGAATAGCATCATGACCAAAGTAGTCAGTACCGGATACATGAAGTGAATGGTGGTGGCTACACCGCTTGCCATAAACTTATATCCCCAGAACAGGAAGACGGCAGACATCAGATAAAGTATCGCAAGCAGGAGCAGGGAAGGAATGTCCCGTCTGCTGATTCGAAAGGATTGCCCGTTGATCAGCAGAATCCCGCCTAATGCCATACACGCAAACAGGAAGCGATAGAAGAGTATCGATTCGAATTGCATGCCCGCCTGCATGGCAGGAATGGTGAATAGGGGGATAAGCCCAAAAGAGGCCGACGAAAGCAGACCGTACAGGAAACCGTTGACTTTATTCATAGTTAAGTATATATTCGGAGTGCAAAGATACTCATAATAGATAAGATGATATTATGTTTGAATTATAAAATAGAGATTACGTCCGAAACGTATGAAGCTGTCTCTGTTTTCTTGTTGAGTATATCGAATTTTTCGCTAAAACATGTGTTTAGGGTTGAAATAAACAGATATTGCTAAATTATGAACAGATATTTTCTTTGGTAGTGTTTCTTTTTTCTGACCTTTGGTGTGTCCAGAGTACAAACCTGTAAATATTTGAATTGACAACAAAACTATGATACATATGAAAAACAGATTAGTTGGCTTATTAGTGTTCGCGTTGGTTGCTTTTAACTTATATGCGCAGTCTGATCAAAGTAAAAAGGGACTTCTTACTTTTACCGGTACGCGTATTATTTCCTTTGATCCAATGCGGGAAATGCCTAAGATGGCTTGGTATAGTGAAAATCAAGATATTCGGGTAGATGAAGAAGTGCTCTTTAATAATCAGTCGTCATTGTTGATTCCGTCTGTACGGGGAAAGAAAACAGAAGCTTATTTCAGCATGAATAACCGCGATATTACAGGTAAGACGATTGTGTTTAAAGGCAAATACAAATATCAGCAGGCAAATAATGCCAAAGTGAGTTTCGCAATTAAACTGGACACTCACCTTCAAAGAATAGACGAGAAGGCTATTGATTTTGAATGTAACGGCAGTCAGGACTGGAAAGACTTTTATGTGGAAATGCCGTTTACACGTTCCAAGAAATTTTTCTTTCGAATACTCTGTGACGGGGAGGCCAGGCTTTGGGTGAACGACTGCCAGGTGCTGATAGATGGACAGTCACTTGATTTAATTAAGAATCCGGATGTTGAAGTAGACAAGGATCTGGAGTTCGCAGGAAATTCAGGAATATCGCTTGGAGACGTTGACGGGCAAACATTGGAAAATTTGGTGGTTTTGGGCAAGGTTTGGGGATTCCTTAAATATTTTCATCCGCAGGTTGTGGTTGGAAAGTATAACTGGGATTTTGAATTGTTCAGAGTGATGCCCGGGATAGCAGCTGCGAAGAGCAAAAAGGAAAGGAACTCACTATTAAATGAATGGATAGATAAGTACGGTAAAATCACGGAAACCGAGGAGTATGTAATCGGAGATTCGGCCCAATATCATCGTTTTGCACAGCTTGGCTGGCTGGAAGATCCGAATGTCTTCGATAAGAAACTGTCTGAAAAACTAGTGAGAATCAAGAATGCCAAACGTAATAGTGTATTGAACTACTATCTTCCGATATTAACCGGAAAGGAGGAGGTGGAATTTGCCAGAGACAAACCTTATCCTTCAATCGACTGGGAAGATCAGGGATATCGTATTCTTACGGTTTATAGATTGTGGAATGCCATCGAACATGGATATCCTTACGCCAACCTTACAGACCATAGATGGAGTACTCTGCTGGCGCAATATCTGCCTGAATTTCTTAATGCCTCTTCGGAAAAAGATTTGGACCATTCTATACGAAAACTGGCTGCTGAAATCAATGATTCACATGGAGGGCTTGAATTTCCGAATCATGCTCCCCGATTGTATGGTCTTCCATTGGGACTGACTCAGACAACGGACGGAAAGCTTGTAGTAGAATCAACTGCATTAAAACAGATTGAGCGGGGATCGGTCATACTGGCTGTAAATGATAAACCGATTTCGGAAATAATCGACAATTACCGTTCTATATTGCCTTCTTCAAATGAGCATGGTTTACTGAGGAATGTCTCATTCAGACTATTTGTTACATCGGAGAATGAAATGAAAGTCACAGTGGAGAATCAAGGGCAGTCTCATGAATATACGATACCCATGCAGTCTTTTGAAAGAGCATCTTTTAAAGGCCGAAAGAGTCCGTCAGATTACGGACTGGATGCCAGAAAGATTCTTTATGTAGATGCAGGTATAATAGGGCTTCTGGAACTGGATCAGATGATGAAAACAAATTTGAATGCCAAAGGAATGATATTGGATATGCGTAAGTATCCGAGATGGGACATTATGGAAGTACTTGGAAAATACCTTTATCCTCAACCGACTACATTTATGTGGTATTCCATTAATTCGAAGAAATTTCCGGGTAACTTTGGTCTTGATATAATTGGAAAAATTGGTTTTAAAGAAAATCCGGATTATTTCAAAGGTACGATTGCTATTCTTGTAAATGAGATGACTCAGAGTTTTGGAGAGCTAATGTCTGTCGCTTATAGAGTGGCACCAAAAAGTGCGGTTATCGGTACGCAAACTGCCGGTGCGAACGGTCATGTCGGATATTTATATTTGCCTCGGGGAATCAAATTCACCTATACAATGGCGGGAGCATTCTATCCTGAATGGAAATTGAATCAACGGGATGGAGTGACTATTGATATTCCGGTGGAACAGACTGTAGAAGATATAGCTGCAGGAGAAGATATGTGGATTAGAAAAGCGATTGAATATATTGAGAGTAAACGGTAAGGTTTCACCCTGATTAAAGGGATATTCAGCCCGTCGATATAATTCGATTTGAATATATTGACGGGCTGAATTATACTATTAGCAAGCTGAACTTATTTCTTTATCGGTCTGCTTGGAATCTTTTCAAAGATAGATCTAATCCGTTCCATATCAAATTTAGGCTGTCGGTCGTAAGTGTAGATACCGTTTTTCTCTTGTTCGATATCTGAAAACTGTGTATAGCAGAATCCGCTGATGATTCCGGAGGATTGAATCGCATTGATGAGTTTTTCGATGCGTTCGAAGAGGGCATCTTCATTGGTAAATGTTCCTCCATGTCCCCATGTGTCTTCCTTGGTTCTGGATGTCTCCCATACAATACCGCCGAATTCACCGATGATAAAAGGTTGGTTGGCATAAGCTGCCTGGTTCTTGTCCGGCTTTAAGCTTAGTGCGAAACGTGTTGCATCCGGTTCGTAAGTACTGATGCTCCAGATATCTGTCAGGAAATGGAATCCACTGCCGGTAAGGTCGTTGAACGGACGACTGGGATCGATTGCTTTTGTCAGTTTTTGCAGGTCAAATACCAAGCGTGCAAATGTACCGGACGAAACATTGCTCAATGGTACGGTAAGAGGTGCCCATGTGATGATAGAAGGGTGATTACGGTCTCGTTCGAGTATCTCTATCCATTCACTGAGAAGATTTCTTGATGCGATCTCGTCATCGGGATTCATTCCCCAGTTAGGAGACTCTCCCCAAGTGATAAATCCCAGCTTATCTGCCCAGTAATGGAATCGTTCTTCGAAAAACTTTTGATGAAGCCGTGCCCCGTTGAAGCCGGCTTTCTTACTTAGTAAAATATCATTTTTAAGGGCTTCATCGGTAGGTGCAGTCCAGATTCCATCAGGATAATACCCCTGATTCATAACCAGACGCTGGAAATAAGGCTCGTTATTCAGGTAAAATTTGCCATTGGCTATATGCACTTTGCGCATACCTACATATGATTTTACTTCATCGATGGTCTGCCCTTTGGCATCTTTGACGCAGTAACTGATATCGTAAAGGTGTGGAGTTTCGGGGCTCCAGAGCTTGATATTCTTTATCGGTAAGATCAGGTTACTGCCATTGGCACATTTTGATGTCATTTGAGCGACTTTTTTCTGGCTGTCATAGATCGTAACTTCCAGTGTCTGGTCATTGGATATCTGATAGAATTCCGGAGTAATGATCAATTGATTATTGTCGATATCTGGATAGGTATTTGCCGATTTCAGTCCACAGGGAGAGAGCGCTTCCATCCACACCGTTTGCCAGATGCCTGTGACACGGGTATAAAAACAGGCAAAGGAGTTCTTCTCCGGAGACTGTTTGCCGCATGCCTGACGACCTGATTTTGCATCATCGGACACGGATACTACCAGATTGTGGCTATTCCCGGGTTTGGCTATGCGACTGATATCTATTACAAAAGGAGAGCTCCCGCCGTTATGAAAACCGACGAGGCGTCCGTCGATATAAATCTCTGCTAAATAGTCGACAGCACCGAAATGGAGTAAAATCTTCTTGTTGCTCCAGTCAGCGGGTATCGGCAGAGAACGTTGATACCACATTTTTTTTATAAAGTCCGTGTGATTAACTCCGGATAGTTTGCTTTCCGGGCAGAAAGGAACCGTAATTGTTTTGCTAAGCTCCTTTGCCGTAGGTAAGTTACGCTTTTTCCCGGAATCATCAAGATCGAATTCATATGTCCACGTACCATTTAAATTAACCCAGGTAGTTCTTTCAAATTGTGGGCGGGGATATTCCGGCCGGGGAATATCATTGGTTGCGTTTGCTGCAAAAGAGAGTAGTAAACCAACTAGCATCAGATGTGCTTTTCTCATGTTTTGTAATTTTTGTTATTGTATAATTTAAGTGCCTTAGCTGATTGTAAAAATAGAGATTTAAAAGAAGAAAAGGTGTAAACGATTGTTCAAATTAGGAAATAATCTGATCATAGTGAAGATTATTCGGTTATATTTGATAAATGTGTATAATAATGTCACAAATTTATGGTATGAAATAGGTAAAAGCCGCTACATTTGTAATCGAATAAATTTTAGGAAAATATTATAGAAGAACATTTAAACTAAATAACTCAATCAATTATTATGAAACTACGAATCATGCGAAGTGCATGGATTGCACTTTTGTTTATGTCTTTATCTGTAACAGCACAAACCACGGATAAGCCGGAGTGGAGCAATGAGCTGGTCTCGGGAGTCAATAAGGAAGAAGCAGTTCAGATTGCTATTCCTTTTACCGATGAACAACAAGCAATGAATCTGACTATTGAAGAGTCACCTTATTACAAAACGCTGAATGGAATATGGAAATTTCACTGGGTAGCTGACCCGAAAGACCGACCGCAGGATTTCTGTAAACCGGAATATGATGTAAGCCAATGGGATAATATTAAAGTCCCTGCAACTTGGCAGATAGAGGCCGTAAGACATAATAAAAACTGGGATAAGCCCTTATATTGCAATGTGATTTATCCTTTTTGTGAGTGGGATTGGAAAAAGATTCAGTGGCCTAATGTAATTCAACCTCGTCCGTCTAACTATACTTTTGCGACGATGCCTAATCCTGTCGGTAGTTATCGCAGGGAGTTTATATTGCCTGATTCATGGAAAGGACGTGATGTCTTTATTCGTTTTAATGGGGTAGAAGCCGGTTTTTATATTTGGGTGAATGGTAAAAAGGTCGGCTATTCGGAGGACAGCTACCTGCCTGCCGAATTTAATCTGACTCCTTATCTGAAAGCTGGAAAGAATGTTCTTGCTGTCGAGGTGTATCGCTTTACAGATGGTAGCTTTTTGGAGTGTCAGGATTTCTGGCGTTTCAGCGGTATATTCAGAGATGTATTTCTGTGGTCGGCTCCTAAAACGCAAATCAGAGACTTCTTCTTCCGTACGGATTTAGACAAGGAGTATAAAAATGCATCCGTCTCTCTGGATATAGATATTACAGGTAAAAAAAGTAATAACGAGATTCAAGTGAAGGTGACGGATCAGAATGGTAAAGAGATTGCTACCCAAAATGCGCGTGCTGTAACGGGAACGAATAAACTTCAGTTTGAGGTTGTGAATCCTTTGAAATGGACGGCAGAAACGCCCAACCTTTATAATCTCACTATTCTTTTGAAGCAAAAAGGGAAAACTGTAGATATTCGTAGTGTCAAGGTCGGTTTTCGTAAGATTGAACTGGCGCAAGATGGTCGGCTGTTGATTAATGGAAAATCAACCTTATTTAAGGGAGTTGACAGACACGACCATAGTTCGGAGAATGGTCGTACGGTATCTAAAGAAGAAATGGAAAAAGATGTGCAGTTGATGAAGTCATTGAATATTAATGCTGTACGTACTTCTCATTATCCTAATAATCCTTATTTCTATGATTTATGTGACAGATATGGTATATATGTTCTTTCCGAAGCCAATGTAGAATGCCATGGTCTTATGGCATTGTCCTCTGAACCTTCATGGGTGAAAGCATTTACGGAACGCAGTGAGAATATGGTGCGACGCTATAAAAATCATGCTTCTATAGTCATGTGGTCGTTGGGCAACGAATCCGGTAATGGCATTAACTTTAAATCTGCTGCAGAGGCTGTTAAGAAGCTCGATGATACCCGTCCTACTCACTATGAAGGTAATAGCTCTTATTGCGATGTAACCAGTTCTATGTACCCCGATGTGCAATGGCTGGAAAGCGTAGGGAAGGAGCGTTTACAGAAATTCCAGAATGGAGAAACGGTCAAACCTCATGTGGTTTGTGAATATGCTCATGCGATGGGTAATTCAATCGGGAATTTCAAGGAATACTGGGAAACTTATGAGCGTTATCCTGCACTTGTCGGTGGCTTTATCTGGGATTGGGTAGATCAAAGTATTAAGATGCCTGCTCCGGATGGTTCCGGTTATTATATGGCCTTCGGAGGAGATTTTGGAGATACACCGAATGACGGTAATTTTTGCACGAATGGCGTAATCTTTTCCGATCGTACATACTCTGCCAAGGCATACGAGGTGAAAAAAATACATCAGCCTGTATGGGTTGAGGCTATGGGAAATGGGACGTATAAACTGACTAATAAGAGATTTCATGCAGGGTTGGATGACTTATATGGAAGGTATGAGATAGAAGAGGATGGAAAAGTTGTATTCTCGGCTAATCTGGAAGAATTGTCCTTGAACGCACAGGACAGTAAGGTCATTACTATAGCTGATAATCAGATCAATAAAATCCCGGGAGCCGAATACTTTATAAAGTTCCGCTTCTGTCAAAAGCAAGATACTGAATGGGAAAAGGCCGGATATGAGGTAGCATCAGAGCAATTCAAACTTTCTGATAGTGCGAAGCCTGTATTTAAAGCAGGAGAAGGTAGTATTGATCTGATAGAGACTGATGATGCATATCTGGTAAAAAGCTCGCAGTTTGAAGCGTCTTTCTCAAAGCAGCAGGGAACGATCTCTTCTTATACATTAAATGAAGTGTCCATGATTAGCAAAGGGTTGGAATTGAATGCTTTCCGTGCTCCTACTGATAATGATAAGCAAGTGGATGGTGACTGGTATCAGAAAGGCTTGTATCAGATGACTCTTGAACCTGGACATTGGAATGTGAGGAAAGAAGATAATAAGGTAACTTTGCAGATAGAGAATCTATATCGGGGAAAAACGGGTTTTGATTATCGAACTAATATAGAATATACGGTGGATGCCGATGGTTCTATTTTGGTTAATAGCACTATTATTCCTTCAACAAAAGGTGTAATTATTCCCCGTATTGGTTATCGTATGGAACTTCCGGAAGGCTTTGAACGCATGCGTTGGTATGGTCGCGGACCGTTGGAAAACTATGTTGACCGAAAAGATGCCACTTACGTAGGCGTGTATGATGAGTTAGTATCTGATCAATGGGTGAACTATGTCAGAGCACAGGAAATGGGTAATCGCGAGGATCTGCGTTGGATTTCAATAACCAATCCTGATGGAATAGGCTTTGTCTTTATTGCAGGTGATAAGATGTCCGCTTCTGCTTTGCATGCAACAGCACAGGATATGGTTGACCCTGCCAATCATCGTAGGTTGCTTCATAAGTATGAAGTACCGATGCGTAAAGAAACTGTTCTTTGTCTGGATGCTAATCAGCGTCCGCTTGGTAATGCCAGTTGTGGTCCTGGCCCGATGCAAAAGTATGAACTTCGTTCTCAGCCTACTGTTTTCAGTTTTATCATACTACCTTTGGAGAGAAGTTATTCGACAGAAGAACTTATAAGGAAGGCGCGCGTACAGATGCCCGTATGTATGCCTGTATTGATAGAAAGAGATAATAATGGTTATTTGAATTTAAAGACTAATACTCCCGGAGCTACTGTTCATTATAGTCTGAATGGCGGAGAAGAGAAGATATATACTGAACCTTTCGAATTTATTTCTGGTGGTCATGTGGAAGCATATGCCGTTTCAGAACAATTAGGAAAAAGTGCGGGAACTTCAGCTGAATTTCCGATCTATGTGGATCGTTCACTGTGGAAGATTGTATCAGTTAGTAGTGAGAATGGGGGTGAAGAGGCCCGTAACGCAATCGATGGTGATCTGAATACTATCTGGCATAGTCGGTGGAATGATCCTGTGGCTAAACATCCCCACGAAATAGTAGTGGATATGTCTTCATCACTTGAGATTGATAAGTTTATTTATCAGCCTCGTAACTCTGAGAACGGACGTATCAAGGATTATGAGCTCTATTTCAGTAAAGATGGAAAGAACTGGGACAACAAGACTAAAGGTCATTTTGAAAATTCATCTTCTGCACAGTTTGTAACATTGGAGAAACCAATTGTGGCACGTTACTTTAAATTGATTGCTTTATCTGAAATTTATGGTCGGGATTGGGCTTCGGCAGCAGAATTAAATGTCAATGCAGTCCGTAATTTATCGGGTGCATCTGAAGAGAGACAGAAGGTTGTATATGTGGATAGTGATGCTGATGGAAGTATGAAATTGGCTGCGGATGGTGATATTAATACATTCTGGCATACGGTACATAACCAGTTCTATCTGGCTCCTTATCCTCATGAGATACAGATTGCATTAGCTAAAGAAACTACAGTAAAAGGTCTTAAATATACACCTCGTCAGGATTCTTCGGAAGGTAGAATCGGTAAATATGAAGTGTATATCAGCCATGATGGCAAGGAGTGGGGAAAAGCTGTGGCTTCTGGTACATTTGCCGATTCAAAGGAAGTACAGACAGTTGAATTTAATCCATGTAAAGCACGTTATGTAAAACTTCAGGCTCTGTCTGCTGTCATTAAAGAGGCTAAGATGGCTGCTGTGGCAGAGTTAGAGGTTCTCTTGGCTGAATAGGAAAAGCGATAAAGAGTGTTATGAAAAAGAGAGACTGCCTCATTTTTTGATTGGAGGCAGTCTCTTTTTTATGGGAGATATCTTGATTTCTACAGTATAGGCTTATTCGAGAACAGCTGCAAATCCACCATTTCTAGCCATTCTGATAGAAAGCTTTTTATTCTTATTCATTGTTGCCGATTTCATACGGTAATCCATTGCCTGATATCCTGCATTTATTCCATCCTCAAACGAGGTCACACGGTAGGTCCTGCCATCTTTCAGGAAGTCGAGATTTATTTCAAATTCTCTTTCATTTTCCTTATCATTAGTCATCCCACCAATAAACCATTTCTCTCCTTTACGCTTCGCAACGATTACATATTCACCTACTTTGGCTTCCAGAACAACTGTTTCATCCCATGTTACAGGTACTTGGGTAATGAAACGAGTGCAATCTTCATTGCGGTAATATAAGGTCGGATTGTCTGCCAACATTTGTAAACCGCTTTCGAATATGACAAATAAAGCCATTTGGTATGCACGGGTACCGATACTTGCAGAGTTAGGACGTTCGGAACGATAGATATTCGGTTGCATACTGATCATAGCTCCAGGAGTGTAATCCATAGGGCCTACCGCATTTCTCATGAAAGGCAAGTAGATGCTATTCTCCGGCTTACAGCCTCCCATTTGTTCCATACCTCTGACCCCTTCATAGGATAATACATTGGGATACTTGTATTCCAGTCCGGCCGGCTTGAATGATCCATGGAAGTCAACAAATAAATGATGTCTGGCTGCTTCTTGGGCTACTCGTTCGTAGTAGTTAACCATCCATTGATCGCTGCGGTCCATGAAGTCTATTTTTACTCCCTTTATTCCCCATTCATTGAATGTTTTGAAAAGGTCAAAATTCTTTTCTACTGTTAACCAAGTCAGCCAAAGGACAATACCCACATTCTTTTCTTTTCCATAACGAATCAGCTCATGAAGGTCTACGTCCGGATTAGGAGTGTAAGGATCGCGTGTACTCTTGGCCCATCCTTCATCCATAATAATGTAAGGGATTCCGAACTTGGACGCGAAATCAATGAAGTATTTGTATGTTTCCAAATTACAACCAGCTTTAAAGGTTACATCTTGCCCATACGGGGTTGCTCCGTTCCACCATTCCCAACTTACTTGCCCTGGTTTTATCCATGACACATCTTCTAACTGATTCTTATCAGCCAGTTTATAGGTCATAGTGTTCTCAACTAATTGCTTGTCTTCCTTGGTAATGACAAAGTAGCGCCATGGAAAGTTCCTTTTTCCACTTGTTTTAGCGATATATTCCGCTTCTTTTTCGATTTTGAGGCTGCGGTCTCCGTCTTCACCAAATGCAAGGGGGACTTTTGGAAAAATGGAGGATATGCCATTGGTCCCGTTTCCTTTCAGAAACATGCAAGGATAGTCCGACAGATCAGATTCACTGATTAATATCTTATACGATTTACGTGTATCAATGAGAACTGGAAGTACGGACATTTTATCTGATGGTTTCCATGAGTGACTGGAAATGTGTGTGTACGGCTCTTCATAAGCTGTTTTGAACCCTCCCGGCTGTTGGAGATGTAATAAATAGTCTGTCGGGAACTGCAATGAAAGGTCTTCTCCCAATACTTCGATTTCTCCTTTTTGGCGGGTGATAAAACGATAGGCTATTCCATCGTTAAAAGCACGGAATTCTACTGAGTAGTTTCCTTTAAAATTGAGTAGAAGTTGGTTATATTCGTTATTGATCGTTGAAAATTTCAGTGGAACGACAGGGGTTAAGGTTTCTTTTATTTTGTTCTGTTTTTGTCCGGACAGTTTGGGATGTTCGCCCAATATTTTATCTTTTAGTTTAAGTTGGAGATAATTGTCTTTCAACAGAACTTCATCATTGCAGGCTACGTCATAGTAGATTTTGTCGGTGAGGCGGACGGATACTTTTATTTTTCCGTTCGGGGAACTTAATTCTACATTCTTTTGTGCTTGTGCATGTAGCACTAAT